>ERZ779869.1178-NODE-1178-length-25354-cov-9.647575_pt1 | contig 25354 bp, 34 predicted proteins | sample MGYA00511557_ERZ779869 | MGnify/ENA primary metagenome ERZ779869 (study PRJEB29588, sample SAMEA2154620) | human gut metagenome | biome: human gut; feature: human-associated habitat; material: faeces | place: Denmark | collected 2008/2010 ... | reverse complement strand
CTGAATTCACCACCGTCCTATGAGGGCGGCGTACTCTTCTGGATTGCTATAGAATATCTGGGAATCTACATGTGTAAGCATCTGCTTCATACAAATCATTGCATCTTGAAGCACGTGGATCTACTGTAGATTTTTTAAATACAAACGTGATATCTCCAAAGCTTTGATGCGGGAATTCAGCCATTGTAATGGCCAGGCTTGGCATTGGGAAAGCCCCAAGCTCTAGCACCCCTTTCAATTTTGTCTCTGTAATATTGTGTAAAGCTAATAGTTTACTCATACTTTGTTTCCTCCTTATTTTCTCCGTTTTTCTATAAATACATAATAAATATGTCAGAATAGGGCAGGGATAAAAAAGAGATTCGTAACATATCAAGTCTGCTTTTTCTTATTACTAACTGTGTTTGAGGTTGCACAGACTTATAATGATTTGGTTAAATATATTCCCAATCTCGATTAAAGAATTGTCATCCGTTTTTGGATGGCTTTTTTGTTGCTAAGCAATAATAGTGACGTCAGGAAACTCTCTTAGAAAAGCGAAATATGGTATAATATAGGTGCATAAAGTGAGGTGCTTGTATGAGACGTTATCATATTTATTTCGAACCTTTTGTCGATAAAATCCGAGTGAATCAATATATTGGGTTAGATATGAGTTTTTACTCGGAGTTGCTTCCTGTAGAAAGTTTAATATATATTTTAGACACCGTCATAATCGACGAACTTACATTTCGAAACAATAAAAGATGGAAAGAGGATTTGCAAAAAGAGCTTGGAATTGAAAACATCCAGCTTAACTTTTTTGATGCTCCGAAGGGCTATATGAAAGATGGAAGTTATGAAGATTGTGAGCACGTAAGAATCATTAAGCGAAACGAGACGTGTCCTGATAATGAGGTTCGTTTATGTGTGTTTACTCAATCGACTAAACCTTGCAAAGTTCCTGGTCACACGATTAATAATTATCTGGTTGTAGACTACAAGAGTGCGGAACTTAATTGGAATTACGAAATTTCTGCTTATTTTGATTATGGTCAAAAAGAATTTCGTGGAGAAATTGTTACAACTGATTCACGTAAATCAGAACCAATCCACGGCAAATATCATAACAACTTGTATGGAAAACATCCTTCAACGGAATCTAGTGTAGCTTGGACAGGGCCTCTGTTGACTGAAGTAACGTTTTACGATTTCGACTCAATCCTTAAAAATATCGGAAAAGTAGAAACCATTGACGATCTTTTCAGAATCGCTCCACGGCTTTCCGATTTTTAAAGGAGGCTTTGTATGGCTTACGATGCATTAGATATCGCTCGTTATGTTATCAAATATAGTAATAATCGAGACTACGGGGTTTCAAACTTAAAACTTCAGAAAATTCTGTACTTTATCAAGCATATTTTCTAATCCAAACAAACCATTCGTGTTTCAAAGAAGAAATCGAAGCATGGGGTTTTGGACCTGTCATCCCTGTTGTATACAAGCAGTACAAAATGTATGCTAGTGCCGATATCCCAACTATGAAATCCTACGTTTCTTTCGATGGCAATGACATCTGGAAATCAAAACGCATCAGATTCAACAAAATCAATATCAAAGATGAAGACAAGATTCTCATCAATAAAGTTATCGACAAATTCTCAGAATATTCCGCAACAGATCTTGTAACGCTGACTCAACATCAAACACCTTGGATTGATGCGTTCAGTTCTGGTAAAAACAACGAAATTTCATTAGATGCAATTAAAGACTATTTTAGTGAATAACAAGGAGGAATGGATATGAGTAAAACAAAGAAGAAAAGCGAAGAACGAAAAAACTTTAAAATCAACAGCACATCGGTCTTTTGTGCGACTGTTGTACATTGTGAAGAGAATCATTATGTACTTAAAAAAGTCGTCATATATGGCAAAGATGAAAAAGGAATGCTTTTTGAAGGCGAAGAAGATCATGTAAATATCTTTGATACTGCCGATGTCGAATTATTGACAAATATAGGGGTCAAAAACGATGACAAAATCCAATTCAATGCAAAAGCATACAAATATACTAGACAAAATGGGAGCGAAGATTATGGATTGAAAAACTTTTCAAATGTGAAAAAGATTATCGACTATATCACTCCGAAAGAGGAAGATTTGTTAGACGAAGCCATTCAACAACTTGTGTGTGAAACATGTCTGTTTGTAGATCGTTGTTATGGATTTTGCATTGCAAATGAATATGAAACAAATAAAAGATTTAATCTTATCAAAACTGCAATTCTTAATCGTCGAGGCGTAGGATGTGCTGTAGATGAATAATGAATGAATGGTAAGCCATATGCCCAGATTTGTTGCTGTGTATAACGGTCATCCGAGTGAAACAAGAAATACAATTAAATATGCAAAGAAAAAGGGAGTCCCTGTTGTTTTATGTAACTGAAACTCCTTTTTTATTTTTTAGTTAACATTCTCCATTTTCATGAGCTTCTTTTAATTCTTTCTTAAGTTGGTTAAGCCCTTTTTCAATCTCAACTTTCTTTTCGTCAACATCTGGCACATTATAGAGTCTGGAATACTCTCTTGCCAGTTCTGTGATTCGTAAAGCCTTCTCTTCGTACTCTGTCATATTTCATCCTCTCTGATTACGTGTTTCTAATACATTGATTATAGCATGCCTATGGATGACTTTTCCGCAATAAACAGTGTAAATTTAATGATTCTTTTCCAAAATAACCGAACTACTTCACAAATTTTAGACAAGTAGTTCACTTGTTTTGGGGAAATACTTCACTTATTTTGGCTTTTTGTTGATTTACTCACTATATTGGGCGCAACAAGAACAAACAATGGGATCTCTTTTTCGTTTACAGAAGAGGAAATCGAAAGAATTAAGAATAGAACACTGTCAGATATCGAATGTATTGTCTTCGAGTTAGAAAAACTGGAGATAGGGTTCATCACCGATAATCAGTGTATTAACAATTATGAAACGGGAGCTGTCCTGTATGACGCATATACAGATAAGGTCTTCCTACTTAATTTCTCTGACATTAATAATATTCTGATGAAAGGAGAAACGTTAACGCTGGAGGGAAAAGAACCAACGGAGGACGATTGTTGCAATAACGAAAATAATTAAACTCATCCATGGTGATAACGTCCAACAAAAAAGGAAGATATATGAAAGAGGGAAGTCATTGGATTTACAAAAAAGAAACCTGTCTGCCAAATGATTAACAAAAAAAGAAAGACCGAATACTAAACAAGTGGTAACGGTCTTTTTCTTTTTCTCCTTTTTTATCCCTAATTATAGGGATTTGTTTAGTTATAATATAAACCCTAAATTTAGGATTGCTTTTATATATTTATTCGTCATCCTCATAATTTACAACGCCTGCGGCACGCTTTCTGTTTACTTCGCCAGATTTGCTGTATCGTGAAACGGTAGCCAGGTTATTATGCCCGAGTGCATCTGCGACAAGCTTAATGTCTTCAGTATTCTTATAAAGATTTGTAGCGTAAGTAGAGCGAAGAGAGTGAGTGTGGACATCCTGGTTTGTAATGTTTTCCGTATATTTTTTTACGATTCTTTCAATGGAACGAACTGTCAATCTTGTCCCGTTGCGAGGGGAGACAAATAGCGCTTTTACATCATCAGATACAGCTTTTCTTTCATTATGGATATAATCGTAGACTGCACCAGCGGCGTCTTCCGGCATATACACACGTTGTTCTTTACCTTCTTTACGAAAGACCATAACAGACTTTGTATTCCAGTCTATATCCGGAATATCGATGCCTACGAGCTCAGAAACACGAATTCCTGTGCCAACTAGCAGCTGCAAGATGGCCATATCTCTAAGGCGGGTATGCTTTGAAAACTTAACAGCTCGTCCAGAAAGGGAAGAACCATCTTCAGCGCCGCTGATCATACGACCAACCTCTGAATTGTCCATAGCAATAATATCATTATTTTTTCTTTTGTCTTTCGGAATCTGTACAACATCAGCCGGATTGTTTGCCAGTTGTGAATTTCTTATCAAGTACTTATACAAACCCCTGACTACAGTAAGCTTCCTAGCTTTGCTGGAAGGGGAGTTTGTATGATATTTTGGCGACTTATAAGGATGAGCCTTGTTATAAGCAATGTCTTCATCAGTTTGATAACGGCTTAAATATGTCAGGTAGTGCTGGATATCCAAAGGAGTTAATTCAGCCAAAAATTGTATAGACACATCTAATGGAGCGACGGAAAAGTCTTTTTCTAAAAAAGCAAAAAATGTGCGTAGGTCATAGACATAGCCCAAACGAGTTTTAGAGGAATTATTTAACTCACGCATGTTATCGAGGAAATCGCCAATATATTTTGGGAATTCAGATTTAAAACCTTGAATTTTTTCATCATTGATTGCATCTTGTTCGCGATGGTAGTTACTCATAAAAAAATTTCCTTTCAAAAATAGATTTTGTATATACAAAAATGGGTTTTAAGTACACGTATAAAGACACGTATTGTAAAAAACACATTTATAGGTAAATTATAGAGGATAAAACAAGAAATGTCAATATATTGTCGTGAAATCTATCTTTAGCGACAATATATATGTCGCTTCTATTTTGGTATTTTTGACTGGTTTTCATTACTGAACCCCACATGTATCAATGGATTGAGCTTTCTCTCTCCTCTCTTTTATCTATACAAAAATAAAATTTTCGTTGGGAAATATTTTTTGCCTTTACGGAACCTAAAATTTTGAATAAAAAAACTCAATTTTTGTATATACATAAACTGAATTTTCACATGCAAATAACCTCTTTAACGCACACCAGATTTTCCATGAAGAATCATTTTATATATACATCATTTTCTAGCAAACAAATTATTTTTTATGCAGTATTCCCTTATTCACAGTCTCTCGTTTGATTGAATTTTTTCATAAAAATCCCCGAAACGCTCTTCTCATGCGGGTTTCAAGCTGTTTTATCGCAAGCTCTAAACTCCCGTTTTTCCATATTACTACCCTCTTTTCAGTATTTTTTGGCTCTACAATATACATTTATGAGCATAAAACAGATGCTTTTACGCTCATTGAGTATATTAACACTCAATAGGTGTATAAACACTCGTTGGGTATGTATTTGTTTTTTCTATTTCTCTCCTATTTTTTTATAGGATTTTTTGCATGAAATCTGACATATTATTTGTAACGATAAAGGAGATTTCTATGACACAAAGAGAAGAATTAGAAAAAATGCAGGAAATCCTGCGCGATAAAATAGAAAATACGATTCCCGATTATTCTACAAATGGAAAATGTTCGAGATGCGGGAGATGCTGCAGCAATCTACTTAGCATGACTATAGAGGATGTACACAGAATTCGAGACTATTTACGGATGCATAATGTTGTTCCTGCTCCACCAGCCCGCCCAAATAAGTTTCGAAACATTCCTTTTGATTCCTGCCCATTTTGTGATCTTTCTAGGAAAGAGACTGCCTGCATGATTTACGAAGCAAGACCTACTATTTGCCGAAAATTCTTGTGCAACGCCGATGTACTTGCCAAGCAATATGATATTAACGGGGATTTAGTACCTGATAGTATTGGGCAGGTAGACTGCCGAAAGACATTCTTTGGAATAGGCGTTGGAAAAACAAAATAATTGCAAAATAAAAACAGCACCCCTATTTTTGGGATGCTGTCTTAATTTACTTATTGTTCCGGCAAAAATTATAACATTATAACTTCATCTGCTTTTCTAATCTTTTCAAAAGCTGCAATGTGTTCTTCTACATTCGAAAATACAAGTTCTTCAAACTGTTTCAAACTCTTTGCTGGTGCTGTGAAGTGATAAGAATTTGTCTTAGCTCTCATAAAAAGATCGTAAGAACATTTTCCTTCTACATTAGATTTTTGAAAATGAAAGATATATCCTTCGTATTCTAATATTTCGAAAGATGTTATCTCTTTCACATTAAGCATTACATTTCTTAAATGCTCAATTCGAGAAGTTTCTTCCGAAATTCTTTGGGAAGTGTTCTCTGCTGCTTTCTTTACCTCGTTTCCAATTATTCCTAATGTTGCTTTCCATTTGTTCATTTTTGTTTCCTCCTAATTTTTCGAATTTACTACCACTTTGGGCTCTTTAAATACTGTTCATATTCTTCTTCTGTATGGCACAACTGCTTAACAAACGCTTTTTCCTGATACTCTGAGAATATAAATTCTCCAAAGCATGGATAAATCGTTCCATGAAAGCCACTTTCTAATTCCCATTCAGATACCAAATCTTCATAAGAACCAGAGTAGATCCCATACGCATCGTCGGCGTATTCGTTAATAGACTTAATAAAAGCCTCTAACGTATAGCCGTGATCTGCCATCCAATATAATTTAAACCTTTGATAAAGAGTTTCTTTCAGTGGTTCTGAAGAAGAATCAATAAAACAAGGAGACCCTGGGATTACGTAATCAAGATCCACGTTGAGATCTGACTCTTCACCCCTATTCTTAATAAGCCCTGTAATTTCTTCAATGTCTTCTGGACTTGCTCCTTCTTCCAAGATTCTGTGCAAGGTATCTTCGACCAATGCTGCTATATCGCATTTTTCGTCATAGGGTTTTTGACAGAAGACACTATATGTCTCTCTGCTGTAATACCCGTTTTTATCCACGATTTTATAGTGGATGATTGTTTCGTCATTACTTTTTAATTGCCTGAATTGCATTTTGTTCATTTCATTATCCTCCTATTATGACAATCCCATTTTCGATAACTTTTATTATCTCAGGATCATCTTCTCCGTGTTCTCTATACAAAGCATCTGTAGCAAATCCAAAACCTTCTGCATCAACGGTGAATTTGTGTTCTTTCCTTTTATAGTCAAGATATCCGATTTCATAATGGTTGGTATTTGGTTTCGGATTAGGCTTTTGTCTTTTTTTGCTGTTCTTGCGAACAACGTCGGCCTCGTTATTGTTATAGGCTTCGCGCACAACATCAATCTCTTCCATTTCATGTGTAAGACGGAATGAGCTGTCCACGTATTCTCCATCTGGCAAATCAACTTCATCTGATGTCGCATATTTCATTGCCTCTTTGAGAGTTGGACATTTATCTTTTGAAACTTCAATAAATCCACTCATTTCCCACGTTACAGGAATTTTCCATTTTTTATCCATGTTTTTATCCTCCTTACACTAAATTTATAGATGAGAAATAGATGAGAATTCGACTGCAGTGTAAACAAACGAAGTTCTTTCATAGTCTCCATCTTCATACGCTACAAGCTGAAGCTGATGCATCTCTGTGTCATCAATTTCATCATAATACTCTTCTTTTGTCTTAGAAGCACAAATTTCATCTTCGACAGCCATGCCTGCCAACTTTTCTGCCACTTCTTCTTTGTTCCCAAACAAGCGGAACATGTTTACATTTGCGTTTTCTGAATTCGTAACGGATATGATCCAGTCACGATTCCAATCGCTTACATTGTTTCTTTTTTCCATTTTTTGTTTCCTCCTTAAGATTGGTTTTTCTGGTATATAGGTTTATATTACTCCTTTCATCACCAGACAATAAGAATATGTCTGAAAGATTTATTTGCAACAAAAAAGAGCTGCATTTGCATGTAGCTCTTCCACTGTTTTTCGAATTGCTATCTGTTTTTAATAATTTCATCTACAATATTAAGCTCAAGAGCTTCTTCTGCAGATAACCAGTTATCACGATCTGTTAATTTTTCAATTTCTTCTTCTGTGTGGCCAGTGTTTTCTGCCATAATTTTATTTAATCGGCTTTTGAGTTTTAAAATATGTTCTGCGCTGATCTGCATATCGGATGCTTGTCCTTGAGTCCCACCGGAGGGCTGATGAATCATAACTTCCGCATTTGGGAGAATCATTCTTTTTCCTTTTGTTCCTCCAGCTAAAAGAAATGCTCCCATGCTCGCCGCCATACCCATGCAGATAGTTCTTACATCACATTTGATATACTGCATTGTGTCATAAATAGCAAGCCCATCGGATACGGAGCCTCCTGGACTTTTAATATAAAAGCAGATCTCCTTGTTTGGGTCTGCGTGTTCCAAAAACAACATCTGCTCAACAATCAGTGTTGCTGTTACTTCATTAACGGCTTCACCAAGGACAATAATTCTATCCTGCAAAAGTCTGGATCCAATGTCCATACTTCTTTCTCCGTTTGCTGTTTTTTCAATTACAAAAGGTACCTGTGCCATAATTTTCTTTTCTCCTTATCTTTCTTACAAATTTTCTTCAGCTAATTGCAGAATATCTGCTTTGATTTTCTTATATTCTTCAGAATTGCGGTCCAAATATTCGTCCTGTTCTTCATCAAGAAAGATGTCTAGGTATTGGCGCATTTCTTTTTCTCTAAGCATTTTTTCTTCTGGGACTGGCTTATCAGTAAACCCATCTACAGAATGAAGGATACTTTCACCTTTTATAAAGTAATCCGTTCTAAATACGACGTTTACTCCTGCATTTATTGTGGAATATAATCCTTCAACCATGTCGTTTTTGTCTAGTGCAGCAATCATTTCCGGAGTGAGTTTTTCTACTTTTTCTCTTCCTCCATTTCTGATAACCGATAAAGTATATTTGTATGGATGAAGGCATTCATCTGTATCATGTTCGATAGTATATTTCATAGCGTTAAACGCAACCGCTATAAGTTTGTCTATGTTTGCCATTTTTTAATTCCTTTCTACAAAGTTCCTGTTGTCATTATATATATGTCAGAATATTACATGCCGTTATTTTTTACATACAGCTAAAAAATAAACAGCCAGGAATACTCCTGACTGTCTACTTTTTTAATACCTAGCCTTTTAACTCCAACCGTATACTTTTGCTACGATATCTCCAATATGACGTGTAGCCTTAAGATTTTCTTCATGAGAAAGCCCTATTTCGCAATAATCACTTTCTGGGCGTATCACTCTAAACTCGAATACTGATGGGTTAACTGGGTTATCGTGTCCGAGCTGAGAAATCATCATTTTTCCATCTTCTACAAAGATTTCAAAATCGTTGTCTCCTGAGAATTTGCTAATCGCTTTTTTCATCGCCTCTCCAATATTAGAAGTTTCAAGGTCTGCATAAGCGGAACCACATCCATTCCATTTCTGAAGCTCTCCGATAAGAAAAATGTTTCCCTCCAAATCTACATCCAAATTAGAGACCTCATCAGCAAGTACGCTATTAATGCACTCATAAGCTACATCCATTTTTTCTTCCTCTGACGTAATCTCTGATTCTGCGAAGAAGCCATCTTTTTCAAGTGTATCTATTTCGCTGCATACATCATTGTTCCAAATCATTCTTTTTTTCATTGTTGTTTCCTCCTTGCCTTCCGGCTTACATTGTTTTCTAGTAGTTTTAGACTATGTATCTATTTTCTCCAGCCTTCCATCTACTATTAGTTAATATGTCGGATTACTTTGTAGATATGAAATTTCTTATCAAAAAAAAGACTATCCGGAGATAGCCTTTCTGATTGTTGACTTTTAGACCTATTTACGGCTTACATGAATGGAAGTCCATCATCATCTGGAAGCATATCCATGAATCCATCTGCGTCTGTTACTGGAGCTGGAGCTGGAGCTGAAGCTGTCTGACCCTGAGCAGCATGAGTACCTGTTTCATTCTTAGAATCTCCAAAATATGCGTTTTCTACGTTAATGAAAACATTCTGATGTTTTACACCGTCTTTTTCATAATCACGTCTCTGTAATCTACCATCGATAACGATCATACGACCTTTTTTAAAATATTTTGTAATGAATTCTGCTGTTCCGCGCCAAGCAGTACAGTTGAAAAAGTCTGTTTCATTTTCTCCGGTTCCTTTGTTTTTGAAATCTCTTGGACAAGCAATACCGAATGATACGGTTGGAATGTCGCCGTTTGCTCCAACGTGCTTAAGTTCAAGATCCCCTGTAATGCGTCCCATAATACTTACTTTATTTAATGCCATGTTTGTAATCTCCTTTTCTATTTATTGATTAAATTTTTCGTCGCGGTTCGTTACCGCCCATCACATAATATATATGTCAGAAATTTTACACAGTTAAAAAATCACATACAGCCATTTATCGTTTCTGTAATAGAGCCGATCCGCGCGATTTGTTATACGTATCCTTTAACTGTCTTTATTATATATTACTAGTCCTATATTGTCAAGTGATTATACGTATCTTTTTAATTGATTTCCCAAAAATCTTCCACAACAACTTCTTTGCCTGAATCTTCCGTACAAATATTATGCCCATTTTCTTTTTTACATTCATTGAAATATTGAACTTCATTATTTGTGACAGTTTTGAATTTATATTCACTGGTAGAAGCAATTGAAGACAGCGTCACTGACATCCCTCCATAAGCGCCAAGTAAAAGAGCAATTATAGCAAACGCAGACGAAAGGTGACTGCACATTTCTTAGTTTACAATTATTTTTCAATTATTTCTTCGAAGTCCTGCATTGTAACAATCTGTTCCCATTCCATATCTGAAAATAAGCTGGTCAACGCAAACGGATATTCATAACGAAGCAATTCTATATTTCCTATTGCTTTTACGACTTTATTTCTAAATGCTATACCTTTATTCGCTAGGTAATCATTCGCAGTGTCTGTTTCTTCGCCTATTTTTTGCAATTCTCTTAAAACAATTTGTCTGTCGTTCTCGTTTTCAATTCTGTATCTGCGCACCCATTCAGCAAAGGTTTTCTTGTCTCCCTCTTCTGACAGGCGAAGCATAGCTTTTTCTTCCTGCTGGATTCCGACGTTTATTACTTTAGCAAGTATATACTTTTCGTCTAATGATATTTCATGGAACTTGTCTTCATCAAATACCTTTATAACTAAATCATGGATTGCCTGGTCTATTTCCCCTGAGTTTCTGATTGCTACAGGGACAGCCCAAGATGGGTCTTGAACCAGGATACTGCATCTAAGCATTGGGGGGAGCTGTTCTTCCGGAACAAGTCCTTTTGTCATGGCTATCATAAATGAGTTTACAGATGTGAACATCTTATTTAAGTGTTTATCTAGGATTTCTCTCGCTTCATCGCTGATATCTGGAATTTGTGCATAATGAATCATATCTTATCTCCTTTCCTCACATGTTATATGTCAGAAAAATATATTTCTGATTTTTTTGTATACAACAAAACGACCCTGGAAAACCAAGGCTGTATATTCTATTTTCGTTTTTTTAATATTTCTTCTGGGCTAACCCCTTTATTGAGCTTCGTTCTGATTGTTGTTTTTGAAATCCCGGTTAATAAGCTCCATTCCGCTACGGTATGCGCTTCCCCATTGCAAACGACAATGCGCGGGCTCGAGTCTTCTGTTAAAATTCTTTCTACTGGCCACCCAGCCTTTATCCTAGCTCTAATGATATAATCGTGTAAACCAGTAGTCTGGGCCCACTCTCTTATTGTCTTGGTTTCTCCTTTATAGGTTAATGGCGCTTTCCGTTTCTTTATCACTTTTAACTCTTTTGAGAGTGCAAGATCTGGGTGCCAACCGTGATTTAATCTGGATTTTAAAACATCCACATCAATATTCTTTTCTATACTCCATTTCTCAAGGGACATTGTTTGCCCTTCGTGAGTAATCATTGAACGAATTGAATAGCGTTTCGCTGGTATTGTTACTGCTTCCTCCGGAGAGTATCCATGTTTAATGCGACCGCGAAGAACCAGGACCGAAATCCCAGTTTCTTCTGCCCATACCTCAATTGGCTTAACTATTCCGTTTACGGACATAACTTTCCCATTACGAAAGACGCTTGCGTCGTTTGATATAGCCGCCTCTGAGGAATATCCTCTTTTTAAGCGGTCATAAATGACTGGGCGTGGGATCCCAGTTATTTTGCTCCATTCAGATACAGTATGCTCTTCATTTCCAACGCGAAGTGAACTTATACGTGGGCTTTTTGTGATAGCATCTTCCAATTTCCACCCATGATCCATGCGCCAATGTAGCGTATTGATCTTGATAGAGTTTTGTTTTATCCATTCCTGAATTGTCCGAGTCTTTCCTTCAATTGTAATTATTTCATTCAAATCTATTGTCATTTTTTACCTCAGTTTTTCTAAATTATGACTTCGCATTCTAATACTAATATGTCAGAATATTGCCAACAATTCGTTAGGCAAAATGTTTTGAATTGCTGGGCATGTGTAGATTGCATATAAAGCGGCTATGAGCCCAAACGCAAATAAAATCGAATTCATCGCTCCATCTGAACTGCAGACCCCAAGACGAGCTCTCCATTTTAATGGCCAAAAAAGCTGCTCTCCTTTTTTATTTAGTACGTCAAGAACAATGTGAGATATAAATGCTATGCAAAAATAGATGCAAACAGATGGGAACAATAGAGCAATTACGATAGTCAACATAAAACAACACGCAAAGCTGTGCATAAACCCTCTATGCGGCTGCCCGCACCCATAAAAACAAATTAATGCAAACATAAGGACGGCGCACAAGCTCCGTGCTACATTGTCGTTTAAAAACAGAAAATCTATTATTTTGATATTAAGACAGTAGTCTATTATCGTTATAGCCAAAGTTAAAACAAAGAGCAATCCAATGAGTTTATCAAAGCTTTTTTTTACTTTCGAGTGTCCCTCATCGATATCACTTATGGCTCCACTTACTGCAGAAACAGCTATTGCTGCTCCTAGCATGGGGATTGTAGCTGGTGGGTTTATCAAAAGAGCTGCTGCAACGCCGACGGAGGTGTGTGTTTTTAATAGCATGTATCTACCCTCTTTCTTTGTGTTTTTACTATATTTATATGTCAGATTTTGTTCTATTTTTGGACATGTTTAGGGCGAAAACGGGATGAAGAATATTATGTCAGGTCATAAGAAAAGCACCCACAAAAGACCAAAGTCCTTTATGAGTGCTAATCTTTAATTTCTTATAAGAGTCGAAGCGCGTAATAATGATGATTCTTTGTTTCCAACCTTATCGAACCATATGTAGACCACTCCAAAACCGGAGAAGTCTTAGCAATTCTCCCGTCTCTCAACATAAGGTAAGCTGGCTTACCTATTTCGAGAGATTCCAATGTCGTAAACTGGAATTTAGGCATTCCGTTTACATAGACTACTTTCATGACCCCAACGAACTCTATTCCGTTGCTGTCAACATAGCCATGAATTCCTCCATTAAAGCATGCCTCATTATAATTTCTGTTCATATTGTTTTCCTCCTATTTTTTTAATTGAATAACTATCTGTAATTATCCAATTCTTTGCGTTCTATGAAATCTCCATTTTTTGTGAATCTGTATTCATATTTAGTCCATGTCAGATCTTCGCTTCCATAAAAATATCCTCGCACGATTATTTCGTTTCCGGTTTTTATAGTAGACTCTTCGCTAAAATCTGTATGGTCTAAAAGAAAATCATAGTTTGACATTTTGTTTCCTCCTTTCATACTCCATTTTTTTCTATTTCATACTGATAATATGTTAGAATCGGTATTTCGTAGCAAAAAAGACACCAGCCCTAGCCAGTGTCTTATTTGTCCTCTCCATGTTCTAATTTTTCATGTTCCATCATTTCCTGAGGAGTTAAAACATCCTCTAAACCACAATGTTTACAGATACATTCGTAAAGAACTCGATCTTCATCTTTAAATCCTTGTTTACAGATAAAACCGTGGAAGTCTTTGGAACCGTGGCTTAAACTAAGTGACCGATGAGCAATTCCACCTTTTTTAAATGCATCATATGCTTTATGTTCTACTATAGCTCCATCTTCGAAACAGACATCGATATCTGTATTATTTCCATATCGAATAATTGTCGCTTCCATTCCGCAGTTCATCATTCGGGTTTCGCCAAGACGTGGATTAAAATTTGGATTATCAATGTTACCTTTTTTAAATGCATCATATGTTCGGTTTTTAACTATAATTCCATCTTCGAAACGCACGTCAATGTCTGTAGCATTTCCATATCGGATGATGGTAGCCACCATTCCGCAATTCATTCCCTGTGTTTCGCCAAGACGATTCCCTGCGGTAGTGCTTGGGTGAGCAATATTACCTCTTTTAAATTTGCTATAAGATTTATGTTCCATCACAATTCCATCTTCAAAACGCACATCTATATCACGTACCCCATTATATCGGGCAATAGTAGCCTTCATGCCACAGTTCATCATTCGGGCTTCGCCGAGGCGGTCTTTAACGTTTGGATTGGCGATTTTACCATTTCCAAATTCTTTATACGCTTTATGTTTTGTCACGGCACCATCTTCGAAGCGCACGTCAATGTCTGTAGCATTTCCATATCGAATGATGGTAGCCTCCATGCCACAATTCATCGTTCGGGTTTCACCAAGTCTATCTATTTTTGCTACCATAAGTTATCCCTCACTTTTTGCATTTGTTCTCGCCTTTTATATCAAAGCATCCCAAATACTTATTTACTCTTCCCATGTTCTAATTTTTCATGTTCCATCATTTCCTGAGGAGTTAAAACGTCCTCCAGACCGCAATGTTTACAGATGCATTCGTAAAGAGTTCTATCTTCATCTATAAAACCTTGTTTACAGATAAAGCCATGGAAGTCTTTGGAACCGTTATTTAAACTGATTAACTGATGAGCGATTCCACCTTTTTTAAATTTGCTATAAGATTTATGTTCCACCACAGTCCCATCTTCAAAACGCACATCTATATCATGTACCCCATTATATCGAATAATAGTAGCTTCCATACCACAGTTCATCATGCGTGTTTCACCAAGACGGTTTTCTGCGACAGTGCTCGGGTGAGCAATCCCCCCTTTTTTAAACTCTTCATACCCTTTACATTTAGCAATAGTTCCATCTTCAAAACGTACATCAATATCTTTAGAATTTCCATATCGAATGATAGTAGCCTCCATGTCGCAGTTCATCATTCGTGTTTCGCCAAGACGAGCTTTGGCAGTAGTGCTTGGATGAGCAATACTCCCTTTTTTAAACTTGTCATATGCTTTATGCACTACTACTTTTCCATCTTCAAAACGCACATCTATATCTATGGCTTTTCCATATCGAATAATTGTCGCTTCCATACCACAGTTCATCATGCGGGTTTCGCTAAGCCTGGAAGCTTTGATGTTTTGATTGGCAATTTCACCTTTTTTAAATGCATTATATGTTTTATGTACTGCTACAGTTCCATCTTCGAAACGAATATCAATGTCCGCACAAGTTCCGTATCGAATAATAGTAGCTTCTATGCCACAATTCATCATTCGGGTCTCGCCAAGTCTATCTGTTTTTGTTGCCATAAGTTACCTCTCATTTTTTTACAATATTCCTTAAGATGGAACAGATTCATCTTTGCTAATCATATCTTTGCGATTATCTCAGCAGGCCTTTCCAGTGTTTTCCTGATTGCAAATATTATATATCAAAAATATAGGACTAGCAAGTGGTATAAGAGTTTCTTTTGATTTTTCTGTACACAAACCATCTTACCGTATAACGCTCAGATTTGTTCTCAGAGACGTTTTTGTTAATAGAGGCATATTTGTATGCCGAAGCGAATAAGCGGGCTTATAGAGCTTATATGCAACAGAAAAGACCCAGGAAAAACAATCTCCTGGGTCTTCTTTTCTACTCCTATCTTTTTATGGCTTGCAAATTCCGCAAGGAGAATATCCCTCGGAGATGAGTTCATCTCTTGTTGAGGCTACCACCTTTTTGTTTGCTTGGTTCATAGAGGAGATTGAAGAACAATCTTCTTTATGAAACTTCATGGAACTTGTGTTGATTACGTATGTCGCATCAACATCCGAAGCAGCTTCAGAATCGCTATCACCTGTTTCTGCCGTTTGCCCATCGTCTAAGCTGCTCTCACCGGTAGCGTAGTTGATCTTTACGCCCGGCTGAACGTTATAGACGAAGACATTGAAAAGAACGCTATCTCCGTTATCTTCAACAGAAATTGCTTCCATTAGAACTCCCTTACACACAAGGTCGTCGCCATCAAACATAGGCGTTACCCTATATAAGACGTGTCCATCATCCTCGCGGACATAGTCAGCTACCATGTTTTCAAATGGCAACATGCCGTCCACGTTGAAACTGCGAGTTCCTGTAACAAGGTTCTTCTCGTTTGCGTTTTCTCCGGTCAACTGCCAGCCAATCAAATGTGACCTGTTGTAAAGGTATTTCCCGTTTACAAAGTCATACTTCACGGTATGCCAACCAGTAGGCTTGACAGAACCGATGCTCCCGCGTTCGCCTGTAGGCATGATGTCCTTTCCTACCGACGCCCAACACATTGAACATCTGCCAAGTTCATCCATGTCCCCGTATTCTTCCCACGAAGTTGTCGCCTTAGCGATTTCCTCTTCTGTAAAGAACGGGTTGTTGTCGTTGATGACAACGTATGGCTCTCCAGCATACGCAGGGATATCAGCTAATGTGACCGTCGACATCGAACCCTTTTGCGGTTCATTTTGAAGTTCGACGGTAGTAGAAGCTTTCATGTTCTCTTCTTTCTTGTTGTTCGTGTTGCACCCTGTCATTGATACTAACATGGCCGCGGCCAAGATTAGCGCTTTGATTCTTAAAAGCGTCTGTCTCATCTTTGTTTCCTCCTTTTTCCTTGTTTCTTCCAGGTTTCTTTCGTAATCTTTTCATGCGAAGAACCTGTGAATTCTTTTGTTTCAATAAGCTCGTATTCGCTAAAGTTAAATGTAGACTTTAAATCAGATGGATATTTTCTATTCCATCGAAATAAAGTTACCTCTGTTACACCAGGGATTATTGCAGGATCTATGTCTTCAACAAATACGATGTCATTAGGACCCGCCTTGTTCCATGGGTCGTCCGACGTATAAACCCCGTCTTCAAACAAAGGTGAAGAGTATGGTCGAATTTGAAGCCGTCCACCAGAAGAGTAGACAGAATTCAGAAGCTCCTTGCATAGCTTCGAATCTTTTGAAACACGACGATGATTAAACATCATTCCGTTGTTGTCATCAACAGCAAAAGCAATGTGAAGTTTTGGCTCTTTCGAATCCGCCAACGCAAGTACTTTATTTAGAATTTCCTCTTCTGTCTCTTTGCCTATGACTGATATTGTGTAATCACAAATCTCAGACATATCAGCAAAGTCAATTCTATCGTGTTCAAGTCTTCTTACAATCTCATCTTCTGTATCTCCGCGGGTATGTAATCTTTCTACAAGAATATCCTCCGGAACATCCAGAAATATGGAGATTATTGAACCGGCGATGACATTATCTTTTACCATCTTAAGTCCATACGGATTTAAGACAATGACCGAGTTCTGACTTGATTCGTAGGATCCTTTTGCTGAACCATAAGAACAATGACCAAACGCAGCTTCATAATCTACGCTTTCTGCATAATATCCAGCTTCTTTAAGAGCCTCGAATTCATCTTGCGTGCGGAAATGATAGTCTATTCCGTCCGTTTCCCCTTCTCTTTTTGGACGTGTGGTATCTGTCACTATACGCTGATAGCCCATTGTTTCCATGAGTTTCGCGGTAGTAGATTTCCCGCATGCTGTTTTCCCAACTAAAATAATAGTTGACATCTTTGTTTCCTCCTTTTTTAATAAGCTTCTTCGCACTGTTTTCTTGCTTCGCGTTTTTGAGCCTGCCTGTTATAGTCTTTCTTAGTGGTAAAGACAGCTGGGCGTGGAATAGGCTCTCTTCTTTCGCAATGCTTGATCGCGGCGAGTAGTTGTTCCTGTTGTTTCGTTATCTTGTTTTTCTTTTTTTGCTTCATATATAGTTCTCCTTTTCTCTTATGAACTATTATCTATATGTCGGATTTTATGATGCGCAAGAAAAATCAAATTTCAATAGAAGCTATTTTGCTATCTACAACTTTTTCACTTGATTTTGCCTTGTTTTCGTCTAAAAATGTTTAATTTTCTTGATGAAACTTAATAATTTTCTGACATATACTAATTGTCATTGGGGTATGCTGAAGCCCGCAGCGAGGTATTACACAACTTAGGAGGAAATATAAAAGATGACATACGAAGAAATAGTAGAAAAAGCTGTTGTAGCAGCAAAGAAAAGAATTGGAGGCGATGAACATATTGCGGTCCAATTTAATATTATTGGAGAAGGAGAAGGAATTTTTTACGTAGAAACAAAAGGCAAACTCCTTGATGTTCAGCCTTATGAATATTATGACCGGGACGTTCTTGTAATAGCAGACGCAAATACAATCCTTCGCATTATTGAAGGCAATAAGTATCTTGCGGACTTTTTCCCCATTGGAAAAGCATACGGGGACCCACTTAAAGCACGTTTCTTTGACCAAATGAAAAAGAAAGGGACCCGCAACAGAAAGAAACCAACTGTAGCGACAGAAAGTTTGGTCAAATAAGATATTGTTATTCCAAGCAAAAAGACCACTTCGAGACGATTGCACTCTCTGGTGGTCTTTGTTGTTAATTAACCGCGTTTTTGTAAGGAGATCCGGACTGCATTGCAAAAATCTCATCGTCCGTTTCCTCTGGATACTTTCCTTTTTCATCTGGGACAACGATTCTCCACAATAGTTCCCCGTCTTTATCGGTAGCTTCATCAAGGCGAATATCACAGCCAAAAACATTAGAAATGACTAATTTGTCTTTTGGCTTAATATCCTCATCTAAAATTTTTTCTGCTACGCTGTTGATTGCATATGCAATAAGTTTTGGATCAATAAGTAGTACCATTTGCAATTCTCTATGCCCAAATTTGTCCATCCCATGCGAATGGGCATCACACATGTATTTATGAAACGAATTCTCTTCGCTCTGACATTTTTCGCAAGTTCCATCTGTAACCATATGGATATAAATCAATTCCTCAATTGGTTTTCTCATATTTTTTCTCCTTTTTTAAACGGAAAGCAAGAATCATCTTCTTACTTTCTTATTTTTGTTCTATTCCGCAGATGATGTGTTTGCTGCTTTTCGGTTGCTTTCGTTAGCAGCAAGAGCAACCTTATACAAAGCGGAAAAATACATTTGTTTGAAGTTTTTCTGAACATCTACCATTTTATCAAGTACATCATACCAGTCTTCGATACTCATACGGAATGATTCTTTAACAACATTCTGTTTCTGAGACAAGACTGGGTTAATTTGACCGCCGTCTTTTTGATTTACAGGAGCCATTTCATTGATTACAGTAATTTCGATTGGATAGCGATTTCCATAATGCCATACAATGGAAACTTCGTATACTGGGCAGAGATTTGTATCTGCGTCTTTTTTACGAATCAATGCGCGAGGAGTTGCTGTATAAAGTTCTACGCTGCCAAGATTATTACTGATATTAGACGGGACAATTTCTTCTCCGGAACTATCTTTGAGCGATCCGGATGCGAGCAAAGTAAGCGCCGCATTGATTGCATCAATCTGAGTCTGATTCTTTGGATATTTAGCAAGGTTTTTACTGAGGAAATCTCTATGTTTTTCGAGATTTATCTTTCCTTTTTCCGGGTCTTCAAGAATTACTTGAAGCGGGTTCTTATCTTTAAGATATCCCGTTATGAAAGTAACACTTGTTGCTTTTGCTTTAAGGCCTGCAACATCGATTGACGAAGCTTGCTGTGTTTGGTGCTGAGACTGCGCCTGAACGGCTGCCCCATTCTTGATCATCCTTGGCAACGCCATTAGGAATTTTCCCATCTTTCCAAATGCAGCTGTAATATTATCCAGTTTCTTTGAATTAGAGCTAAGCGTATTTGTAATATTCTTTCCCCAGTTAGTTTGCATTAACAATTCATTTTGAAGCGCTGCATCTGATCTTGCTTTAATTCCAGCAAGCTCATCAACTCGAATACTTCCATCTGGGTACGTAACTCCCGCTGGTTTCCCATTCCTTTCAACCTTATGAATGATTGAAACTTTAAAACGAGAGAATTTGCTGTCAAATCCCTCAAGTGGTGAGTCCGCTCTCGCATTCGGGTTTGATGGGGCTACATCCGGCGGGCTAAACGTTGCTTCTACTGAAAACGTAGAATAGTTTTTAACCGATTCGTTTACTGAAGATGTTTTCTTCGCTACGATTTGAAGCGGATATTTAATTCTGCTGTAATCTACTCTATTATCTGCCATATTTTGTTTCCTCCTTATGAAATAATTGTTATTTGTGTTTAAATATAGACTTAACACGACTACGAATAAGAGAACTACTTGCCAATAGTTGTTACCTCTTTTCTTATATTATTATATAGGACTAGCTAATAAAAGTCAAGTACTAGTCCTATATTTCCCAAATATATAGGTTTTTTCATAAAACGGAAAGATGCCGTATCGCCAGTTGGCAACCTGGCAAAACGGCACCCTTCAAGGAGTAAACAAACTGTTTTACGCTGAAATCTCTTCCAGCTATTATATATATGTCAGATTTTGTAAACTTACAATTTTTACATACAGCATCATCTGTCAATTCTATCGAGCTTGTTTTTTCTTGCCTGCGCAACAAAGCGTTCACGAGCTTCCTGTTCTGCGTTAACCTCTCTTAAGGCACGCACTCTTTCGATGTCTGAATATGCCCTTTTCTCAAACTGGTCTTTCCAATGCGAAAATTTTTTATCTACTTCTTCTTCCGGAACTTTTTTCCCATCAACGTACAAATCTAATTTCGTTTTGGCATTAACAGTTGCTTTTACCTCTTCCCCGTTTTCGAGCTTAAAAGCCCAAGGCAATGACTGTTTCTTTTCGATATTCATAATAAGGCTTATTCTGAATTTTTCTTCTCCGTTTAAGAGTAATGCATCTCCATGTTCTGTTTCTGCAGTGACTGTGCTTGCGTCTGTTACCCTAAAAATGTCTCCGGATCTTCCTCCAAGGTTTATATGTCTCATTTCGCCTTTTCCTCTTGCATCGATGGCTGCATTTACAACTTCTTTAACGGCGGCCGCATCTTTTTGGATTGCTATGGCTCTTTTCTTTTCCCAGTCCGACCTTGCTTCAAAAGCCTCTCGTTGACGAAGAAGCCTCTTTTCTTCTATTTCTCTGTCTCTTTCTGTATACATTCTTGCCATGTCGTTGTACCTCCTATATTCTTTATATGTCGGAAAACGTTTAGAACAAAAAACAAGACAGCCGCAAAAAGCTGCCTTGTCTTTTTTTAATTGTTTCAAATTCTAATTAAATTCACTGAGTACGATATTTCCGCTTTCTCTCGTTGCTGGAATATCAATTACTCGCTGGTTCGAAGATCCTTTAAATCTCAAAGTGATATCCTTCTTCTGCCAATCGAATCTGCCGTCAACAAGTACGTCTGTCATTGCAAGGATAGCATCTGTATCTTTGCTGTAACACCTCTCATTGTTTGGATCAGTCAATTCTTCGTAAGTATATCCGGAATAAATCCAAATATCTTTATCCGGAAGTTCTTTTCTGATTCGTTCGATAAAAGGTCTTAATGCTTTTTGATTCGCAACTTCCATTGGTTCACCACCAAGAAATGTGAAACCCTGAATAAAAGGGCTGTTGCTCTCTTCGATCAATACATCCTGTACATGTTGATCAAATTCTTTACCATAATTAAAATCCCATGCAATTTCATTAAAACAATCCCTGCAGTGATGGGTGCAGCCTGAAACAAACAGGCTTGTACGGCATCCAGGACCGTTTGCGATATCGCACATAAATACTTGAGCGTAATTCATATGTTTCCTCCTTATCAGGGCTAAGTATAATAACCCACCCCTTTAAATCTTATTTGCTATAATTTTTGCTACATCAAAGTAGTTATTTTTCGTTTATAGGCATTGATACACTGCTTCGAGTAGATACATGCTCGACACGGTCGTGAATGTCTCCAAGACGTCCCTGGTTAACATCGTTTGCACCACCAAGGTATCCACAAATTCGTCGAACGACAACCATTTTGTGTTTGTCTCGGTTACCGCAATTTGGGCATTCCCAAACAAGCTTACCGTATCCGTCATCAACAGCTTTGATTTCTCCTTCATATCCACAAATATCACAATGATCGCTTTTTGTATTGAGCTCTGCGTACATAATGTTTTCGTAGATGCACTTCATAATAGCAAGTACACCAGGAATATTCTTCTGCATGTTAGGAACTTCTACGTAGCTGATTGCTCCACCTGGACTAAGTTTTTGAAACTCAGATTCAAACTGAAGTTTGTGGAACGCATTGATTTCTTCACGAACGTTTACGTGATAAGAGTTCGTAATGTAATTGTGGTCTGTTACATCTGGGATGATCCCAAATGCTTTTTGAAGAGATTTTGCAAATTTGTATGTTGTTGACTCCATTGGAGTACCATATACAGAGTATGCGATGTTTTCAGCCGCTCTCCATTCCGCACATTTATCGTTTAATCTTTGCATAACAGCAAGAGCGAACGGACGTGCTTCAGGATCTGTATGAGTTTTTCCCATCATTCTTACACACATTTCATAAAGACCTGCATAGCCAAGTGAAATGGTTGAGTAACCGCCGTAAAGCAGTTTATCAATTGTTTCTCCTGGTTTTAATCTAGCAAGTGCTCCATGTTGCCAAAGAATTGGGGCGACATCTGACAATGTCCCTTTAAGCCTTTCATGACGAAGGCGAAGTCCGTCGTGGCAAAGCTCAAGGTATTTTTCTAATTCATCCCAGAACCTATCCATATCGCCGCCACTAAGGCATGCGATGTAAGGTAAGTTGATTGTTACTACGCCCTGATTAAATCTGCCGTAGAACTTATGACTACCATCTTCATTGCGGATATTGTCTTCCACTGTAAGGAATGAACGGCATCCCATGCAGGTGTAAACTTCTCCCTGCTTCATCTCTCTCATTACTTTTGCAGAGATGTAATCTGGAACCATACGTTTTGCAGTACATTTAGCTGCAAGTACTGTAACATCCCAGTACTTTGAATCCTCTTTGATGTTGTCTTCGTCCAGTACGTAAATCAACTTAGGGAAAGATGGAGTAATCCAAGTTCCGTTAACATTTTTTACGCCCTGAATTCTCTGACGAAAGACTTCTTTGATAATTCGAACAAGGTCATCTCTTGTCTGTCCTTCTGGGGCTTCATCAATGTACATGAACATTGTTACAAATGGGGCCTGTCCATTTGTTGTCATAAGAGTGATCAACTGATACTGAATGGTCTGAATACCAGATTTGATTTCAGCATCAAGACGGCTTTCAACTGTGCGATTGACTTTAACCTCATCAATGTCGTCTCCGTTTGCAGTTCTTTCCGCAATAACCTGTTTACGGATCTTTTCTCTACTCTTTTGCACGAAAGGTGCCAAGTGAGCAAGTGAGAAAGACTGTCCTCCGTACTGGTTGCTTGCTACCTGTGCAACAATCTGAGTTGTTACATTACAGGCTGTGTGAAAGCTATGCGGAGAGTCAATTTTGGTATCTGTAATAACAGTTCCATTCTGGAGCATGTCTTCCAGATTAATCAAATCGCAGTTATGCATGTGCTGCACAAAGTAATCGCTATCGTGAAAATGGATGATTCCCTTTTTGATAGCCTCCTGTAGGCTCTTATTCTTTGAAATCCATCTGTTTTCTGTCATCTCTCTGCTTATAATACCAGCAATGTAATCACGCTGTGTCGAGTTAATGACAGGGTTTTTATTTGCATTTTCTTGTTTTTGTTCTTCGTTTGCGGCATCAACAAGTGAAAGAATTTGACCTTCAAGTCCTGCTCTTCTTCTTTCATCTTTTCTTTGCTGTCTGTAAAGAATATAGCTTTTTGCAACTGCATCAGCTCCTTCTTTGATAATCTCTGTTTCGACAAATTCCTGGATGTCTTCCACAGAATAAGCCGCGGTTACAGCGAACACGTGCTCTTTGACGCGAGCAGCAACTTTTTCAATTTGTTCTTTTGTCATGCGGTCTTCTTCTGCCACTGACGCATTTGCTTTTGAAACAGCCGTAGCGATCTTATCGAGATTAAAATCTACTTCACGACCATCTCTTTTGATGATGTGTCTTCCACTCATAGCAAGTTTTGTTTCCTCGTTTTCTCTTATTTTGTTTATATTATTTATCATATGCTGTCTCCTTTCCGTCGGAGCTTCCGTTGCTCCAACTTTCATATGAGTTACTATTTATATGTCAGTTTTTTCTTAACGAAATAAAAAATCCCGAGAAATTTATGCTCCCAGGATCTTTTATTTCTTTTTTTGTTTGACGGCACCCTCTACTTCTGAGAAAGCTTTGCTCCTCTTAAAATGATAAGAGCTACAAGCGTTTTTCGCTGTTTCTCATTTAACTTGGTAACTTCTTCTGGGGCGGATTTTACAGCCTTCCACATATCCGCTGTAATTAGCGGAGTAAAGAGTTCAATAAACTCATTTACTTTTTCATCTGTAAAATCTTCTACAACATGCTTAAATACATCTGGGCCTGTCCATCCTACGTAATCTTCAAATCTGTAGGCAACATAATCATTCAAACAGGACGCACAGTATTTATGCATATCCTTTGGAAGTTTTCCAGATGAAACATAGAATGATAAAATCCTAAACGCTCCATCTTTGAGTTGCCCTAATGCTTGAACTGTAGTCATCCCTTTTAAAGGACCTTTTTCAAAAATCCTGTTTTCCGGAGTTAAAACCGGCTCTGCAGTTGATTCGTTTTCGTTTGGGTCTGCTATTTCCGTGATTATGGGTTCAGCATCAACAGGCTCTAGCATTTCCGGTCTAAAAGAACCGATCAGCTTGTTGATAAAATTTTGGTCAGCTCCGTCAAAAGTCAACACAAATGTACCGCCATCGTTGAAACCTTTGATCTTCATTTCGTTTCCTCCTTTAGATGAAGAATAGAGATTTCCGGTTCTCCTTTCTTCATTGATACATATATAATATGACTGAAAAAGTTTCCTACAATAAAAATTTTAAAATATTTAGGACATTTCCCCTGTATATGTATTAACCATTGCACACCGAAATACGCATATGGTTTTTGTTTGCCTAAGATATCTCTCATACGGTTCGTGATGGTGCCGCAATTTATAACACTAGCGAAGGCTTTTATTTTTCATATAGTCTGTAACCTCGACAAACCTCTCGTGAGCTTTGTTTTCCGTGAATAAGTGATATAGGCCATCGTGGCACAATAATATATCTGAATGTGGAATATCAGCCATTATGTCGATAGCGTCCTCTTGACGGGGTTCCCGTTTTTGTCGAATTCTTTTTCTAGATAGCAAACTACAACCTCTCGTCCTGCTCCATCATTGCGATGATAAGAGCAAGTCGATAACGTAAGCAGCGGCGTTCCGTATCCCGGTGTTTCATCCACTTTATGAACTACCACACCTGATACGTAGTTCAGATGTGGTATCCTTTTGATGTGCTCT
>ERZ779869.1171-NODE-1171-length-25464-cov-5.851194_pt1 | contig 25464 bp, 19 predicted proteins | sample MGYA00511557_ERZ779869 | MGnify/ENA primary metagenome ERZ779869 (study PRJEB29588, sample SAMEA2154620) | human gut metagenome | biome: human gut; feature: human-associated habitat; material: faeces | place: Denmark | collected 2008/2010 ... | reverse complement strand
GGCGTGGGGGTTCGAGTCCCTTTATCCGCACAAAGGAGCCTTTTTCCGGGGCTCCTTTTTTGTTGCCCGTCCGGCGCAAAAAGAAGAAAACCGACTGTATATCACAATTTTGCAAAGGCTTCGACCGATTCCTCGAACCGGAAGCGGAAAGCAAGCCGGAGAAAACCGTTGGGTGGCAAAAAAGTGGGCAGAGCCGATTTGGGCTTCCGAAAACGGGATTGCCACCTTTTTAGCCCGCAATACATTGTTTTGCTGCGCTTTACACCGCAATAAATTTCCTTGCAGACGTTTTGTCAATCCTTAAAATGTCACGAGTGCTGTTGCGCAGGTCGTAGAAGGCCGGCTTGTTGGCCGTCAGCGGCTGCGTCGTGGTGACCTTGTACTGATTGTCTTGCTGTTTGAGCTCGGAAACGGCCTCTACGGCGCCGTTTTTCTCGTTGTAGAGCAGAAGCGTCTCCTTATACTTGGAATCGGCCTGCTCGGGGGCTTGATTAGAAATCCTTCCTTGATTTTCTTCGGACATAAAGCAAAATGTTTTTAGTGAAACAATGGTTTACGCCGCGAAGATAGAGGAGCCTTTTCCGGAACGGTGACGATATCCGCTCCAGTCCGCACCGAGGTGATTTTGAGGCTTGTCCCGTCCTGAAAAATCAAATACAATTTGATAATTACAATAACTTTTTGTATATTGAGATTTTGTAGGTTTTAAGCCATTTATAGAATGATTCAAAACCGTTCAGACAACATTATTAAAAACTACTAAACCATTGTAACGAAATGATGAAAAATGGAAGGACGATCAGAATCAAGTCGGGGGTAGTGAATATACCGGTCGTGGAGCACATCAATACCCGGACTGAATTCGAAGAGTCGATTTTTACGGAACAATATGTGCAGGCGCTCGATGCACTCAATAATCTTTATTCGGCCCAATCGCAAAATAGCAACCTGTCAAATCATAATATTTCTCAGGAAGAGTCGCCCAACAATATCATTGCCTTCGTGGGAGAACGGGGATCGGGCAAAACATCCTGCATGTCGTCCGTTGCGGAGCTTCTGACGCCGGAGAAATTGCGTATAATCGGTGAATATGCAGCCCTCGAGAAACATCGGTTTGAGAGCATAGGTATCATCGACCCATCCTATTTCGACCAAACACACAACATCGTAGCGATGGTCGTAGCCCGGCTTTACAAAACGTACCGGGATTTCGTGGAACAGGGGCAGACTGAATCCGGATGTTTCGAGGTACAGCGGAAGCTGGAGCAGGCTTTCGCCCGGGCACAACGCAGCATGCAATGCCTGCTTGGGAAAAACGAGACAAGCGGAGACTATGACGACGTAGAGAATCTGACAAACCTTTCGCAGGCCGTCGACCTGAAAAAAGATATTGCAGACCTTGTCAAGGAATACCTGAAATTCCGCAAGCATGAAAATGGCATCCTGTTGTTGTGTATCGACGACATCGACCTGAATATCAGCCAGGCAGACGAAATGGCGGAACAGATCCGCAAATATCTGGTATCACCGCAGATCGTAATCCTGCTCGCAGCCAAACTGGAACAGCTCGGAACGATTAAAAGCCTGCATTACACCCAAAAGTACGAAACGCTGATAGAACACAACCGAATGTCTTTCGACGTAATCGAGGAAATGACGGGACAATACCTCACCAAGTTAGTCCCGCATAACCAACGTATCTACCTGCCCACATCGGAAATCTACCTGAATGCCACACTCAAGATCGATGGCAAGACAATGCCGGGAAACTCCGTACGTCAAGCCGTGCCGGAACTGATCTTCAAGAAAACGCGCTATCTTTTTTACAACAGCGGGCACCGCACGAGCTATATCGTACCGACAAACCTGCGTAAACTCTGTCAGATCGTGGAACTGCTGCAACATATGCCCGATTACCAAGACGAGGGACAGAGCTCAAACAAAGAGACGTTCAAAAAATACCTCTTCGGAACATGGATACAGGACAACATCACGTCTGTGGAGGATCGCAAAATATGCGATGAGATCTGGACGGGATGGCGCGATAACATGCTGAACAAAGCGACCCTGACGGCATTGCAGGGCAAATATACAAAATGGTTCCAGAGTCTCGAGGAGCGTAAGACGGCTGAATCGAACAAATCGATCAAACGTGCACGCCTCGAAGAGCTGTTGGAGATCATCAATCCCCAGAATCTGGAGTTCAACATCTCGGTTGGCGATATAATGGGTGTGCTGTTCCTGTTGCAACAGGAGTACGATACGCCAGCGGATCGTCGTCTGTTTTTCCTGATAAACAGCATCTACTCGATGGCTCTGTACGAAAGTTACGACGCAATGACCGAAACGACCGAACGACCGGAAGAGGCTGCCAAAGCGGAGTTGGTCCTGCGTTACGATCCCTTCGACGAGATGAAACTTTGCGATTATAAGCGCCTGATCGCCGGGCGTTTGTGCAACTTACGCTTATTGAACGCAATGCAATGGGAAGATGGAAAGGTATCCCGTACGGAACGACTTATCAACTATGAAACCGTTACTGTATATTTGGCAAATGTCGTGCAGGAATGGGAAGCATTCAATAAAAAAAGCCCGATAGAGCAGGAACATGAGCGCGATACCCTGAAATACAAGATCCAGCTTGCGGAATTCTTCCTGCTATGCCTCTCCCGCGGTTTAGAAGAGGATGCAAAGGCAGACAGGAACCAGGATACGTGCCGGCAATCGGATACGGTTTATTACGACGGTGAGTTCCGCAGTAAGTCGAACGTATGGTTCGATCTGGGAGCATTTTTCTATAATGTCATCGACATCAAACGGTGTTATTCCCGTGTGAAAGACTCCGGAAAAAAACTTTTTGAACTGGCGGATCGGGAATCCGGGTACGGAGACGGCAATTCCCACTATCTCTCCTTGTGGGGTGATTTCAAACATCGGGCCATCGAACGGAAAGAGGGAATAGGGTACAACGAACTTCACTGCTGGCAATCATGGGCCTGCATACGCAACGCCGAGATCATCCAAGATCTTTATCAATGGATGATCTCGAAGCACAGCCGGGAAGGAGATAATATGGCCCGGTTCGAGGCATTTTTCAGAGCCTTGCAGGATTATAAGATCCGAACATACGACAAAGAAGATGAAGCTCCCGGTATGAGCAAGGAGCTATATTATAAAATCGATTACAGTTTCGTTTCGGTGATAGCGGAATTGTTCGCAAAAACGAACAGTGCAACAATCGGAGACGATTTCGAGAAAATGTTCAAACCAAAATCTTCACCCCTGCTGTTAAAAGACGATCCGAAACTGCTGCCAAACCGAAGTGCAAAAAATGTGAGTACGATCAAACGAAAAATAAAGGAGTTGCAGTCTAAGGCTTATAACGCCAACGAAGAGATAATCAATCGGGTCTTTGCAGGATACGGCTCCAAAATGGCCTATGAAGATCTGCCCGCAGCAATAAAAAAGATTAATAACCTGATAATTGCGTCAGAGGATGGAGAATCTGAGACAAGCTCTCAAACTGCTGTTCCTGCAGAAGAGCCCGCAGGAGATACTCAGGAAATGGAGTAAAGGCGGCTTTGCGGATGAAGAAATAGACCGGGAAGATTTGCGTCTGCGCTACTCGGACGATTATAAGGTTTTCACACTCGACCAGTCGGACTGCGCCTACCAACATCTGCACAACGTATGGATGCATGCTCCCGACAGCTCCGTATTGCATTTTGCAGGACGAGGGGCCCGTGCCCACAAGCAAGGTACCGTATTCAATGTGCTGCTGCATTTCGCCGGAGAGGTTCTGCTGGAAACGAACGGAGCTCCCATATGCCGTTACGAAAATTTGCTGAGATGGAACGACCTGACCGCATGTTTAGGCGAGGATATCTTTACAACGTCCTTCCTCGCAGCCAAGGATGAACTGAGCGGAACGAGTCGGCAAACCTACTGCTGGCCGGTGGTAATCGGGCACGACAACCGGGCGCTCAATGAATTGTTCCGCCACGAAATGAGCGACCTGCATTTCCACCTTAAAGGATCGTCCGTGAATTTCGACCTGAACTGGATGAGTTTGATGAACAAAACATTCGGATGGAGTAAAACCTTCGGACTGCTGTCCCGGCATCAGGACAGCAGTCCGGTCTACGAGGAAAACGCAGGACAAATACCATTGTATCTTTATGTTGTCAAAGCGGCTGCGATACGGGTATTGCTATTCGATTTTCTGTTAGGCAACAATAAGATTTTCACATGTCCTTCTGGGAAATCGTCGAAACTGGAACGCTTGGTATGGGCGATTCTGAATGCTCCCGATATTACAGCGGCCCAGTATCTTGCCCACCGGTTGGACGATGTAATTCAAAGTTTCCGACAGACCGTCGGGCATCGTTACCGAGGAGTCGACGGCTCTGTACTAATTCCGGATTATGCGATAACGGATCGCAATACGCAATATTTGCAGGGAATCGACCGTCTGATGTCTGTATTTTCCGGAGAACGATGGCTGCTCTATCAAATCTTCCGGGGCATTTATGCCGAGAAATGGAAGAACAGGCACCTGAACTCATTGTTTTATGCCTATCTGGCAATCAAAACAAAATTCCGGGCCGAAATCATACAACATAACAACAGGGCCGGATTCGACAACTTCAACATCTATGAAAAACGGAAAAGTCTCTTCATTCCTGATGGTTCCGTATATGACGGTCTGCTCGCGCAGTTGGCTGTCTGTGAATTTTTGGGACAAGATAAAGAGCGTTTTCTGGAAGCCAGAATCGCTCCGAAATACCCCGGGAAGAGATTAAAAGAAGCAATTCGACAAATCAAATTAGATGTATCCCGCACACATTTCATCGATAAGAAAACAGCCCGAAAAATTGACGGGTGTTATAGCCTGACGCTGCATTTTATCAAGCAGAAAGACTCCGATCCCCATGGTTGCAGCTTGCATCGGTGCAGGCAGGCTACATTGCGAAAAAAGGTGCATCGGGAGGCATTAGCTATCCGGGACACGAGGGTGGCCCCATCCTTCGCCCAACGCGAACAAATACGGGGAATCGACGCTGCAAATTCCGAAATTCTCACACGTCCGGAAGTCTTTGCCCAGGCATTCAGATTTCTCCGGAACGAATTGCGGACAGATGCGCATTATCCGAACAACCTCGGAATGACCTATCATGTAGGAGAGGATTTTCTCGATGCGGTCGATGGCATGCGTGCTGTCGATGAAGTACTCACATTCATGGGATTTCATAACGGAGACCGTTTGGGACATGCCATTGTATTGGGTATAGATGTGAAAAACTACTATGCCAAACGCCATAATATCCTGATCGTACCCTTGCAGGTACTATTGGATAACATCGTATGGCTTTATCACAAGGGTCAAGACCTACCTCGCTTCTGCCGGGTTCACCGAGAATTGGAAATCCTTTATGAAACCACCTACCAGAAGGTTCACGGAACGAACAAAACTACCAACAGCCCAAGACCCAGTTTATGGGATTACTACCAGTCTTGGCTGCTTCGTGGAGACAATCCTGAATATTACAGCGGCAGATCCGGATTCACGGCCAGCAGCAGTTATTGGTATGCATTCGATTTAAACACGACGCCCGCTTGTATGCTCGCCCGTAAAAACGATATTGCCCGAAAGCTATATTATGATTACCATTACAACCGGAAAGTAAAGGAATGCGGAGCACGCACAGAACAGGTATCCTTGTCCGACGAATTGGTAGCGCACATCGCCGACGTACAGGAAAAGATGCTGTGCGAAATAGAGCGGCAAAACATATGCATCGAATGTAACCCGACTTCCAACCTCTTGATCGGTCAGATCGAGGGATACCGACTCCATCCGATCCTCCGGTTCCATAACCACGGCCTGAACCTCAATCTTCCGCCACATGCCATTTCCGTCAGCATCAATACCGATGATAAAGGGATTTTTGCCACATCACTGGAGCGGGAATATTCACTACTGGCTTTAGCGCTTGAAAAGGAATTCGCACAAGAACGGGAAAATCCCCCGAGGAGCATTTATGAATGGCTGGATAATATTCGAAAGATGGCAGCAGAACAACGTTTCAGATAGGAGTATTTCGAAATAACAAGATTATTGTTCATAGAGACTTCTCAGATTACCACTTCGAAAGGTTGCTATCGATCTGCTCGGGACTTGAATCGATCGTTGATTCTGATTTTTCAGACATAATGCAAATGTTTTTAGTGAAACAATAGGTTCATGCAGCGAAGATGGAGACGCCTTTTCCGAAACGGTGACGATATCCGCTCCAGTCCGCACTGGCAGTTTTTTCTCGCGCTATCCTATTCTGAGAAAGGATGCATAGCAGGTTCGTAAATATTTCGAAATTTTTAGGTTTCGACAAAAGATTGCACTATATTTGCAAAATAAACGTGTTTTACAACGTGCCAATAAACTTGTTTTTCAGCACCACGAAGGACGTGTAAAATTGTAATATTCGGAGTATGGCAACCCTTGCGGAACTATTGGCTTCGTCGTTAGCGGCGCTCAAGCAGGTACAGCAGAACGGCGATTTTACGATCGTCAAAAGCGGCGAACTGTCACCCACGCATTTGAAAAGGTTACTTGCGAACCACTTTCTAGATAAATAAGAATGTCTCAACCGAATAAGCGATCATCGGTTGAGACTTTATTTTACATTATATCAGCAACTGTTACTTACTCCCCTTGCCCCAACACCTCTCTAATTTGCTTATCAAAATCAGAATCAATGAATTGAGTTCGATTAAAAATATCATACTCCTGTTCTGCCTTGGCTTTTGCCTGAGCAGCAGAAATGCACCCTTTATCTGGCAAAATCTGATAATCCATAAATGAAAGGAACTTGTTTACACTACCAGAGAATTGCTCCATATTGAATGTATTCCGACGCCTGATAAGATTCTCAATATAGTCGAAGAATGCTGATACAGCAAGTTCCAATTCCTTTATTTCCTTTTATTGCAGATAGTTTTTGGCAACCGTAACATCAGACTTCAAGATACGTCCATTGGGAGAGTTCTTCCAAGTAGTCAACCCCATGTGTTCTTTGGTATGATCCGCATTGTGATACACAATTTCTGCAGCAGTTTGCCCTATAATTGCATAGTGAAACCGATTTTGAATCATCGCATAGAAATCGTGGGTTGTTGGCGAGTTCTTGTCATAGTCAATGCTACACTCGGCATATATATCTGTAATCTTCTGCCAAATCCTACGTTCACTGGCACGGATGGAGCGTATCCGTTCAAGCAGCTCTTGAAAGTAATCCTGCCCAAACACAGTCTCGCCCTGCTTCAAACGGTCATCATCGAGAACAAATCCCTTTTTAATGTATTCATTCAGGATTTTAGTTGCCCATTGACGAAAGCGAGTGGCTTGTAAAGAATTTACCCGATAACCAACCGAGATAACAGCATCAAGGTTGTAAAACTGTGTGTTATATATTTTGCCATCTTCGGCAGTATGTGCAAAATTTGCACATACTGAATCCTGCTGTAACTCAGATGACTCGAATATATTTTTGAGATGCTTGGAAACAACAGTTCTATCCACACCAAAAAGTTGAGCCATCGCCTTTTGTGTACACCAAAGAGTTTCATCCCTGATGATTACCTGCACCTTGCCATTCTCTTCTGGAAGATTGTATAATATGAATTGTATTTCGTTTGACATAATCCAAATTCTGCATCCAGTTGATTACTCACATTTTATTTTTGTCAATATATCTATTTTAATAGCTATATTACACATCCAATGCGTGATCAAAATCCGAATTATACTCAACACCAGCTTTTCGCACTTCTATTTTAGGCATTCTAGTATTAAACTCTTCATCAATGTTATGGCATTGTGTTTTAATAATACCTCGACGAAAAATTGCTGGCTGTAGACAATATAGTTCAAACTCTTCACAATTAATATCTGATACATTCTGCCAGTGCGGGAACAACAGCTTCATATAGGCTGTTGCTATACGCTTTACAGCATTAAAGTCTCGCATATCTGCGTTGGGATCAAATGTTACTAGGGCATCGAAAAGAAGTCCATAAGAATTTTGGGTACGCAAAGCATGCATCAATTCTGAGAAATACTCAACATTAATCGTCCAACCTTTAAAGATCATGCTCTTGTTGATTCGAGGTAAATGCCACCCCTCAATAAAGCAATGAAAACGATCTAATAGAGCTGATTCTCTAAAGTTGTGAGGAAGAGAATCAAAATAACGGTATGACAACGGGCTGTGTTGTTTATTCAAAGGAATATTTCCCATTAACATCAGCCCACACTCAGAAGAGAACTCCGTATTATCAATTGTAGTCTTGCCACTTTCAAGATATGACTTTAAGGCAGCTTGAATCTCTGCAGGTTCCTGGAATACAATGGTCTGTATTTCGTCAAATGCTGTATAATCATGATTCTTGATTATGCCATTTTGTTGCTTCTGCTTATCGTAAAAGAGCTTTGCTCTCGTCACCTTACCACCACTGACAAGCCAACCATATTTTGATAAATTACCAAATACATATGATTTACCTGTACCCTTGGGCGCAAGTTCTATCACATTTAATCTAGGTTCTACAAATATTAGCAGACGAGTCAAGAACTCTAATTTTTGACTAATACACTTAAAACCATCAGGGTCATACTCCATAGCGGACAAAAGTACATCTAGCCACTCTGTTGTGGTAAAAGCTCTTCTTGCCTCACGCAAATAGCTCATGTCAACTGACTTATATGGTTTAAATGGTTTGTAATCAACCATCTCGACATGATTCTTTTTGCCATCCATATCAGGAAGGACACAAAGTTTAATAACGCCCCATTTCTCTCCATCAACTAGGTCTCCAACATGCTGATTATACACATAGTCTGGAATTTGTCCCTCGTTTAATTTTATCCCCAAATCGGGAATAGCAAAACGACGAATACCTTTAACTAGGTCTATGTATATGATAAAGCGAGTGAGCAGTGTAAGCTCTTGACCACTACCTAAACGATCTTTAACAGAAGCGGCCTCTTGTGGTATCACATTATCAAGAAATGCGGTAAGAGCTCCTCTATCAACCTGCCCCGCAGTATTAATATATTTTTTCAGTATAAAATCTTTAACAAAAGACGGTAGATTACGACCTACAAATAAACTATTAGTCGAAGCTGGGTCCTTATAAATTGCCATTGAAGCAAAATAGTTCTTTATCTTATTACTAATATCTGTTTTCATACGCATCTATGTTAAAATAGGTCTTCTTCGTCAGCACCAAAGTTAATGTCAATCTGGTATTTTTGCTTTGATGAGCCAATGCATAATACAATATCTCTCACATTTTGTACTAACTCAATGCGAGCACTCTGATATTCATTGTCTGCAACATTACTGAGTTTATAAGATTTACTATTGTAAACCATACACGGAATCTCATCTTTTAATCCCTTAATTTCAAATCTAATTATAGGTACTGTCGCAGACAACTCTTTTGTAAGCAACTTAGCTGTCCATGATTGTACAGACTCCTGATTCGATATAATGAAAATTGGAACCAATACCTCTTCTGGTGTAGCTCCTCCATGAGATGCTTGTCCGACCGGAACTTTACTACATAACGAAGAGTGTTCTAAAGCACAAACTGTATCCTCATTTACAACAACATACTTGTTGTCAAGCGAAATACCACTCTTCTTTTTTGCAAGTCGGCCATGATGGTCTGATTCAAAGCCCGCTAGATTTAACCCAGTACAATATTGCGATAAATGCGTTAACCCATGATCTGACACAATAGCAATCTTTTTACCTGCATACTCGTCAATTATACTACGAATAGCATTTGCAACTATGTCAAACTCTTCTAATATATATTCAGGATACCTATTGTTGGTTTTATGAGCCAAATTGTCAAGATCTCCAGTCTTTACCAGCTTGTCAGGAACCAGTTTCTCTAAATCAGCCTTATTTATGGATGTCACTGTTGGTAATAATGATTTACCAACAATGACCTCGTTTAGATAAATACCATTCTGCTTTTCAGACTCTACAATATGTTGAACAACAGGAATCCAGTCTATACCAAGTCCGTCAATCCAATAAAACACATCTATATCGCCTCTATCTGCAAGGATAGTACGCACAGTTCTAAAGTCTTGATACCATGTGTTGAATGCAATATCATTAGAACTATGAACAAGCAATACATCACTAACACTCTGATCATATTTATTAGAAAACTTTGCTTTCTTATATTTTTCGATATAATTCTCAATCCAATCTTGTGAATCAATCGGCAATACATTATTTTGCAGGTAGCAATAGAACATAGGAAAGTTTTCTCGCAGATCGCATACGGCAAGATTACCTTCTCCATACCACTTGACAGCAATTTCTTTTTCTACGCTTGTGAATGGAGTCAAAAGGTTTGCTGCTGTTTTAAACCCATAATTTGTTGCGACCTTAATTAATCTTTCTTCCAATGTTTCTTGCGCCTCCTTTGATAAAGCTCCCTTATGCTTGAACATTCGCAAAATATCTATACGAATACTCGATTGAGCTGACATATCTTCAAAATCAAAAATAGCCAGCATTAATTGTTCGAACAATTCTCGGTCTGTGTAGGTGCAACAGTTCTGTAATGCGGAAAATAGATAATCAGACTTATCAAACTCGCTTAAGTAATACGTTGCTAGCAACCATCTATCAAAGCTGTTATCTGTACCATGCCATGCTTTGGTGAAATCACGATAATCCCTAAGTTCAAATAGATGAAAATACTGTTTAATAAACTTTGAAAAAGTAAAGTTTGTGACATCTATTTTTTCGGCCAGTTCCCTCCAATGTGCATCATCACATTCCTTGTACTGCACATTGCCAAAAGAAAGTTTTAATCCGAGTGTTAAAAATTTATAGACATTCTCACATCTGTCAAAATCAAATGCATTATCAGGCAAAGCATTCTGTTCGTATGCATATATAGATGGTGAAGTGGAAATTATAGTATTGGATATATCCATTCCATTTCTCCACATATAGAGCCACTCTTTAAGGTTATTTACAACAGTATATCTATTCTTTAAATTACGGACATCATAATCAGTTCCATTAGATAACACCAAACGATAATTAAACTGCTTACCATCAGATTTTAAATACCAAGCGAACATTTGTGGATCATTTTCAAAGTTTGAAATTTTGCTGTATTGTCCCACAATAACAATATATATACGCTGATGTTTATCAAATGCAATGTTGGTACTCTGAATGGATTTTAACTTTGTAATAAGAGCATCGAATTCTTTATGCTCAATATTGTCATAGAAACGAGCAAGCTCAGAGAAGGGAGCCACAACGCAATCCTCTCCTTTAATATCTTCAATATATTTTTCAATATTATTAGCCAGCTCAATACGAGATATAAACATATCATCATGTTGAGGATTCATCCACTTGTCAACACTTTGTATCTCGACATCCTTATCCGACATCTTCGAGATAAACTCGTAGGAGTCTCTAAAGTTATCAAACAATACAAATCGGACAGGGAAGCGATTTGCCGTACCCGCATTACTGCCTGTTACATTCTTGTCAGCATCAATGGCAACAAGCATATCATCTATTGTTCCAAATGACTTAAGCATCGTATTCGTTGATAATACTAATTACTAAGCTATTATTTGTCTTTTCTATAATTCTTTCGAGAATTGCCCTTGCTCTATCTGCATCTTTGATCTGTTTTACTTTGGCAATTGCAGTTGCTTTCTGTTGATTGAGTTTGTCAATTTCTGCATCAGTGTATTTAGTCCTCATGTCGTTAGACTGCTGACGACGAATCTCCTCTTCTTGACGACGTAATTCCTCTTCTTGTCTTCTACGTTCCTCTTCAAGAAGCTGAGCTCTCCATATTACATATGCGTTGCGTGCCTCCTCTTCCGACCAATAACCAATATCGCCCCCCAAATGCTTGCGCATACCAGCTATTGCCTCATCAACCTCATCTTCTTTGAGTGGAAGGCCCTTTTCTACTGCAACACCAATTACAAATGCTGAAAAACCTTCTTTGAATGCATTAGTCTTTAACAACTCCTTTAATTCAAATTTGAGCTGTTTCATTTCTGCAAGCGTTTGCGACATCAAATGCGGCTGGTTTCGGAAGTCTTTTTCTGTACTAATTTTTACAATATTTTCAATTAGTCCACGCAAGTTGTCAAAATCCGTTGCATACTTCAATGACCAAAGAGGGAATCCCTTTTCAGCTATATACTCATGTGTAAGAGCCCAACGTGCATCTGTTAGACTGCTAATGTCGCTATAACCTTTAAGCTCATTCAATCTGAAATTCTGAACGAACAATCTGCATAGTTCTCCAGACTCCTTCGTCTCAAACATAAAGTTGAGAGTGTTGTTAACCTTGTCAGATTCCCAAGCCTGGAACATCTTGATAACCGCATCTGCAATATGAGTTGCATCGAGAGGCTTTCCATTTGTATCAAAAATCTGCTTGACATACTTACGCATTGCAAATGCAACCATACCCATACAAGCACATGACTGGAAAAGTCCGAATGGAAGAAGAGTTAATTCTTTTAGTCGCTCTCCAAGATTAAAATCGGTATTCTTATTAACACCATGAAGTTTTTTGTCAATAAAATCAGCCACAAGCTTTAACGGATGCAATGGACTAATTGAAGGCTTCCACTCCAAATTCTCATCAACGCTATCTTGAAGCAATAACGCCATATGAGCATATTGCCCCGTACAACGACTGCTGATATCGGTTTTGGTATTATTGGTCAATACGGTCTTGACGGTATCTCTAGCCAATTGTTTTCGCCAATATGTTGCTGACTTAGAACGAAGCAGATCGTAAGAATCAGGGCCACTTGAGAAGATTGTCGGAGCAATACAAGAGTTAATTGTAAGGGCAATCTTCAAACCAGAGCTAACACTGTTTTGATCTCTTAAGAAATAAGAAAATGTACCTCGTTGTAGCTTTTGAACCCACTCCTTAATCATCGCATTTGCAGATGCAATGTGTGTTTCAGCCTGCTCAGTAGAGTTATGACTACGAGCGACAGAGGCATTTGCTTGATACTCTATAAATCGCTCGAAATTTGTATCACCAAATGGTGTTTCATAGACAACAAACAAAGTGCTGTCAAAGCGACCAATCTCATCGTTTGATGTAGCGTTATATGCAATTTGTTTTAACTCACCTAACTCTTGAGTATTTCTAGCAAAAAGCAGAGCAACAAATATTTCGTATGCAGGACAATTCTTTCGCCCTTTCTCTATTGCATTCAACAATAAATACTCATTACTATCGATAGAGTATTTTTGATATGTCATTGGTCGAGTGACTGTCGAGAAATTAAGTTTCAACAGTTTATCGGCCTCGCTACCAAAGTTTATAATACTTGAAGTATACTTGAATTGCGTAAGCTTCAACTCATTCTTTTTAGCTTCAATCTCTTTTGGAGGAAGTGAAGAAAACTGTATTGAGAATAAACCACCTGGAGCCCTTTGAATTATACTATTGTCATTCAAATAGTCAAGTATATCTTTTAGTTTAGGCTCAATATGAGTACCCACAAATAGGCGAGTAATATTCTCTTCCGAAGGTGTTACAGTTACATTGTTTGCAATGTTGTTTAGCGCATTTAATAGCAGTATGCTCTTAAAAACAGCATAACACTCTGAACCGCCTTCATTCTTAACTTGCAATTTGCGCGAGTTGAAGCGTTCTGTTACAGCACCAAACTTCGATACCTTTTCGTTAAACTCATCAACAACAAAGTCCCACAAAAAGTCAGCTGTAATTACTCGACCGTCAGCATAAGCTTCCTCATTCTCAAAAAACTCACGAATCTTTGGATTAGCACCGATGAATTCAAATACGCTTCGAGATGAAGAGCCAGCCTCGCGGGCATAATATGTTGCCAAATTCGCGGTACCAGGATGAATAGGAAACAAATTATACAAGTCTCGTTCGGTCTCTTCTGGACTATTCGAAGTAGATATTATTGCGAATTCCTTATAAAGTTTCTCGTATGGTTCTACAAAAGCCCTACGCCTATGTTCGTAATATACGTCATCCTCATCAAATTTGAATTTACGCGACATAATCTTATATGCCGATACCGTCTCCATATTATATGGCATGTAATGATAGCGACCTTTTGTCTTTTCTCGTTCTTCTACTTGCAAATTATCCAAAGCAGAAGGATGTGAGATAAACAAAAAATAGGAGTTGTTTTTAGCCATCATCATACGCTCGCTGATACCCTGCAAAGTAACAAGGATTGACAAACCAAATGATGACTTAATTACATCTGTGAACTCATCCCAAAGAATAAGCAGACCATCATATACACCTTGTGCAGCCAACTTATCTTGCACCTCAAATATCCAGTCCTCAAGGCTATCACTATGCAATGGAACAACACGATTCTGCTTGCGCAAAGCATTTTTTATATGGCGAATTACCGATGTATCACAATCATGAAGTTTTTTAATCAACACTTCAGCTGTAGGAGCTAATGCCTTAAGCTGTGGATCTCTATCAATGACAAGTGACCAAAACTCAGAATCCTTGTTTATATCATTGATGTAATTGTCAAAATCTGTCTGGACTTCAAATTCAATACCATCAGCCTTCAATGCATCTACAATAGCTCTTTGCAAAACAAATGGCAAATCTTCGGCTGCTGCCATATTTTCGTTGCTGTACAGCGATACCGGAAATAGTCGCTTCTTGTCACGAAGATTCAATATATCTGAGCGAAGTAATGCCAAAGAATCGTCCTTATACTCTCTTTCAATATACTCACGAATATCCTCGACCTTATCACATAGTAGATGTTTTACCACTGCTCCGGCATGGCTCTTTCCGCTACCATAAGTACCGGCAATCCAGAATGGTTTATGAAAGTCTGCATTGTTGTTATATACAGCATCTATGACTTTCCTCAACACATCGTTGAACTGTCCGTTTGGAATAAAGTCTCTCCAATCACCATTTTCCGGATGAATCTTAAAAGCTATCGCCGATTCACGAATTTCAATTAGGTCAGAGTATTTCGTCTTCATTGTATGGAAAGTTTTTTTTGCAAGTTAGTTGTTTGTGCCAAGCTTAAAGAATCTCACAATCTCTTCTTTAATTGTTTTACGAGCTTCTTTATCTTGAAGCAAATCCCATAGCGCATTATCTAAGTATGCGTACTCCACATTATCCAGCATAAATTTTTTGCTAGGGGTATGACTACTACCATTGTATTTCTGATGCCATTTAATAGAATAGTATTCAGATGTGTCTAAATGATAAAATGGAAGTATTACTTTGGTGTTGTTATTATATATTGAGCTGTTTCGATAGTATATATTATCAAAACCTTCATTCCCAAAACACAATTTATTATCAGTGAATATACCCTCGCTAATTGCATCAATAAGCGAGATAATAAACACTGGTTTCGCATTAGAGATTTTACCTCGATAATTTCCCCTCTGAGTGAAAATTATAAGATCTCTGTAAAACATGTATTGGGAATTAGTCTCCATCATAATGTCTCCATTTTTAGAATATCAATAGGCTGTATGTCATCTCTCAATGTAATGTGATCCAACCCCATGTTCAATTCTGCGACTAACACGCGATTCGTTGTTGAGTTAAGGAAGCGGAGTTGTCGCTCAAGGTTATCCTTGCTAATTCCAAACTCTTTATGCACACCGGATTCAACATCTGATGCATATAAATCCGAGACTCGCAACATGCTTATATTCCTAGTCCTCGCGAATTTATATATCGAATATGCTATTGCTTCTGGACTTAAATCTGAATATTCAGCTCGAACGCCAGAGTTTTTATCCAACTCGTTATATTGGTTCAATGCAAAACCAATTGGGGACTCTTTTAACGTTCTAAGAACTTGATATACCGCATTCTGTACTGTTTTCCCTTTATAAGTAGGGAATTCTGTTGACAACTGCTCTTCTAATAATGATTTAGTGAATGGCGTGTCAAATGCCTGACGAGCAGCAAACCACTTTGCAATAAATGAGTTATAAGTTAGATTAATCCAGATAATCTCCCAGGGCAAAATAGTATTATACTCGTATACGCTCTGTAAAGTCTTGCCAAGATCAGTCATTTGGCCTTTAGCATCAATTATCTCAGCATCTTTAAGCCAGTTTTTAAGAGATGGTATTTGATACGTAGGATTTAAACCATGATCACTATCCCAGAAAGAATCACCTTCTGGTAAATACATGCTTACCCACTCGTCTCGTAGACCGAAATTCTTGTAGCGGTCAATACTTGTTTGCGCTTGCATTTTATTATTTCCGTTTGTTTGAGTCAATGAATTAGCAACAATACATCCCTTTTCATGGAATTCTAAGCACTTATGACAATGGATGCATTTTGATTTATCAATTACAACCTTTGGCCATACACTTAAAGCTCCTGTTGGACATTCAACTTCACATACCTCACAATTAGTACAGTATGCTGCCTTATAAATAGCTCGTTTTAATAAGCCAATCAAATCGCCATTGTTTGCATTAAACAATGTAAATGTGAAACTATTCTTAGTTTTGAATTCAACTTCATATTTGTATATCAACTTATTAAATCGAAATTCTCCAAATCCTTTCTTCTCATTTTGAGTGTATATGTATTCACATATTGTAATAAACCATGTGTCTATCTGTAAATGGGCATTTTCTACAATTGCGATAAAGTTGCCATTAGGCTGAGAAAATGTAACTCGAACACTTTGTGCTATCAAATCACCACTAGCACGTCTTTTCCAACCTCCATTTTTGATATAGTCTGAAATATCTTTCACACCAGCCTTCTTAGCATTTGAAATTATTCTTTGCTCAAAAGGTTTTATATCTTTTCCATAATAGAGCTTTGCGATATGCTCATTCCACTCTGAAGAGAATGGACACAGAAGACAACCAACTCGAGTCATGCCCTGTCGGTATGCAGGATTTATCGGAAGATTATGCTCAAACATATACAGGAATATCTCTGTTGTATTCCAGTACAATATAGGTCGAGCATTAATAACAGTATCATGCTTTACGCCTCTTCCTTCTCGGCTATATCCTGATCTTCGAGTACTTTCCTCTGCTCGGACACCATCAAATGTCAAGACTCTTGCCTGCTTATTACTGCCCTCAACTTTAAGCATTCGATAAAGTGGAGCCGTCTTCATAATTGAACAGCACCAACGATGTGTGTCCGATGGCGTACCAATCTTATCCCAATAATTAATAACGTTCTCATGATTACGCGCAACTGAGAATTTCAAAGTTGGGAACCTCTGGTGGTAATACTCTATGATTTGGTCATAAAGAGCTAATGATGATGGAAGCTCATAGCCAGTATCTGAATAAATAACCTCAAATGACTCTGGAGGTATAGCTCGCGTACACAAGTCAAGAACTACTTGCGAGTCTTTCCCGCCAGAAAATGAAGCCAAGAACTTATCAATTCTCGTTGTGTGATATGTTTTCTTGCCCTGCTCTTGTGCAAGTTCTAATGGCATAACATCAAAACTATCACAATCCTGCTTAACAATTGCCATTTTGTTTTTGGTACGCTTCTCAAGCTTTGCCGCCAATACTTCAAAATCAATTTGATTAGCTGCCGCTTTCTCAACAGTCTTTCGAGCAGTAGAATATTGCGTAAATATATTTCGTATATACTCAACAGCCTCACTCTCCAACAAGAATAGCTCATCACCAACTCTGTTTAACATCTCATCCACATCAACTGGGATAAGAGATAGTTGCTCTTGTCCTGCTTGAAAAATTACGGTTGGATCATCATAGATATTTGCACCTTTAACTTCAAAAACAAATGCTCCTCTGTAGAAATATTGCTTATTGCAAGCCCATAATAATGGCTCTTGACATTTTGGATATTGCCACCCCAATTTGTCCAATCTCAGCATATCGAGTTCCTCATAGAAAACAGGACGTGGCGATACCGTTAATGTGTCGACAGTGAAATGCGACAACATTCTGACTCCACCAGTTTCAGAATCCCATATTATTTTATACATCTTATTTTTCTATAATTACTAATTGTGATAGCTCAACATCAAGGAGTTTCGCTATCTTAATATATGTTTCCATTGTTGGCTGACAAGCATTAGTACACCACTTTGATACAGTAGTTTGCGCACACCCTAATTGTTCAGCCAGCCATTTATTTGTTCTTTTCTTTTCCGCAAGAACAACCTTGAGTCTATTTATATCCTTATCCATAATAGGCTAATTAAAATACAAATTTAATCAAATCCTTCAAGACAAGGTGTATATTCAGAATTATTTAGCACGGAATGGAATTAAATTAGCGTTTTCCCCATTCTGCGTATTTTGTTTCTATAATATACAAGGTAATTGATGCCAACCTCTATCAAACAAAGACCTCCATAGACATACTATTTCATCTAGTACTCATTATAAATTACACTCATTAAAATTATTATGCAGCACAAACATAATGTTTGTGCTGCATAATACGGAGTCTCCGATGGTGGCTTATTACATAATTACCTATGAATCAATTTAATGAACAATATCATTTATGTGTTTGACAATTTAGCACATATAGATAGCTATTTCCTCTTATGCCGTTCATCCAGTACTCCAGCAAACACATCCATCTCCCGCTTAGATATGCCCAATCGTACAGCCAACTCTCGCCATCCTTTCACCGCTTCAATTACCTCTGAAATAATCTTCTCTGCTGTTTTTCGGTTAAGCATATAGTCTTCATAAGCATCAAGCAAAATGTTCAGATCTGCTTTGTTGGAAGTAGATGAGATAAGCAGACATTGATATTCATTCAGAGTGGGATTCATATCGTATGCAGGAGAGAGTGTCCATCCTTTTGCTGTCAAAAGAAAACCATGATTGCGGAAATGGTCATCACTGTTGCCAATGCAAATATTGAAAGCCACACGACGAAAAAGTTCCTGCAAATTGTACTCTACATCCGTACAGTTCTGAATAATGAAATCGACTATATCCAAATAACCATGTCCCGTAGTCGCATTATCTCCGTCATTCAGTCCCAACAAAGTCATTGCTGAAGCAAAATGAATCCGTTTCCCGTCTTGGGTTCTGTCAAAACGCTCCGAAAGCAAGGTGTGATATTTTTCGCCTGTGGCAATAACTTTTGTTTTCGCAGCATTTACACCCGCTTTTATAGCAAGAAGATGACTGGAATGTTCCCACAGTCCGGCATCGTAATCATCCTTACGTGAAGGAAACTTGGCAATGTATAGCGTTTTATCCGTATCTATGACACTGGCTTTCGGTCTTGCACCGCCCAATGAAGAACCGGGTTGAACAAGTTGTACAATCCACTTTCTGTCGGGTAGCACATTATCCTCTTCGCTTTTCTCAATCTCAGCACAGGCTGCAATCAATTCCCTAATATCCGTCAGAGGTGGAATTTTCAACGACTCACTTACATTTATAAACACTCCTTCGGGGTTTTCCTTGAAGCGAAAAGCTCCCATTCGGGAGAAGTCATCGATATCGATCAGGAAATCGAATGAAGATAATCGCCGTACAGGTCGCTTATCTTCCATTGCTGCCAGCTGCTCACGACGCAACAACAGAGTACGTCCCCAACGGTCGGGTAAGGCATCGGAAAAACATCCAAATATATCTTTCTCTGGTTGTGTATATTGTTGCCCCGGGTAATTGTTCAAATCATCGCTCAAAAACAAATCACCATGCTTTTTCAACCATTCATCGCTAAACGTGAAGCAATAGCTATCCGAGCCACGAAGTGATTCGTAGCCCAACTCGCCAATGAGTTCAACCTCTTTCAGCCAATCAAAATCTGCATATATATATAATTTTTTCATTGCCTATTCCTTCTTTGATGCACGTTCCCTTGTCTTCAAACTCAAATCCTGCAGGGCTTTCCCCAATTTATCTTCTTTGGCTAACCACAGAATATCATCGTCAAGCTGTAAGGCATACAGCACACGCAAATAAATGCCGATTGCCACAGTCGGTGCGCCTTTCTCGATTCGGGATACGGTCAACGGAGAACAGGTGGCACGTTCAGCCACCTGAACTACACTCAGATTCCTACGTAGACGAGCCAACTTAATCTGCTCTCCCACGACCTGCATCTTCTGCTCCAGTTTTCGGGGCAACTTAGTCCCCATTGTATTCTTTGCCATATTCAACACATCATATAATATGCAAATATAACGATTTTTATTTATTTAATGATGTATTATGAATAGAATATAGCGATACCATACAACCAGACATGCGCATAACCCATTTTCAACAGCCCTCAAAGAACAGCTGCTATTATATTATTCGTAATCGCCGCATACACACATCAACGAATAAAATATTATTTGTTACATTCAATAAGCATATTACAATATAATATTGAAAACACATTCTGCTTACCAAAAGAAATAACGACTTTACTTTATCCCCGTATTCATATATACGTGCATTAAAGTAAATCTAACAGAGGGAGAAAAAGAGATGGCTGCGCCATGACATAATGAATCTAGAACTTTTCTCTTTTGAATGCAAAACGTATAAACGACCAAAACATAAAGACAGAGCAAAATACAATTTCGGTCAGGACACAAGATGACCATATGTGAATCCGAAAAATATCTGCTCCCTAATTTTACAAACCATTTTTGTGAAATAAACCCCAGCATTCCCTATTTTTACAGATAGGCCAGTTTTGACGACATCAATTCTTTGTAATAATATGTTCTTAACAATTTTTGTAAATGACTAATATTATTACTTTTAGCAAGATCTATCATATCTTGGTAGGCAAAGTATTCTATTCCATATTTTTTAGTCCGGACAGAACTATCTTGTAACTTTTTTAGTGCACTTTCTTCAAAGCCTCCTGTACTCCAAATCTCAAAGCAAATTCTTTTATTTTTCAATGAATCTTGATTTAATATCCAATTTCTAATAACTGGTATTTTATCCGAAAGCCAACTATCAATATAAGAATCATCTAATTTTTTATTATAACCTTTGCATTCTGCTACTACCACTTTATTTTGATATACTGCAAAGACATCTATTTCTCGATGGTTTTGCTCATAAAAATATTTTTCCCTATTTCCAAAGATTGACATAATTGACCATGATAGAATCCAACAGTCATTTCAAATAAATCGCCTTTGAGATTATTCGTTTTACCTATTGCCAGTTTTTCAATATTCTCTAAAAGAGACAAATACTGCCCTGGATTAGTTTTAAGTATTGCTCCAGCATTTTCGATTAAATTCAAGATGCCTTTTATCGTGTGACTATACTGTTCCCCAAATAACTCATCTACATTACCGATAATTACACCTGCCTCCTTTAACGTTTTGTAAATATCCGCATCATGACTATCTGTGATAAAAAAAGCAGATATTTTGAATTCGGATTTAATCCAACCATATTGGAGAGTTTTTGAGTGAAAAACAATATGGCATTTTTATCCAAATCACCTATCAAAATATCAGCAACAACAAATGCCGGCACCACTTTGCCTCCTTTCGATTTATAAGTCAACGTCCTAACATAGGATGGAGCGACTAAACCGAATTGATACCTACTACAAGTAGAATTATACTTAGTAGAATTGTATGAAATTAAACCTATATTTCTTGCCCAATTATTAAAATGTTCAAGAGTGATATTGTGGATTAAATTTTTCGCTTTGGAGCGTTTCTGATTGGCTACATCAGAACATAAGGCATAGCTAGTCTCATCCTTTTTTATTAAATGAAGCCTTTCAAGGTCTAAAATTACAGAATCAAAACTTTTATGCCCCTTAATTGGCTCTACCGGACTAATTGAATAAGAAGCCAGTTTGTCTACCGGAATATAACCGTCGTGTATTTCAAGAGCTTTTATTACAACATAATGTTGTTTAGCATGCATCCTAAGGACGGATATTAAAGCTTCCGTGTACCCCCCCCCAATCATCTTTATGATAAAGAATAGACTGTTTATTTGCGCATATTCCCTTATATCTGTAAATAGTATCAGGGAGGCGTTGGATTCTTTTTCTAGCAACGTCTTCCTTAAGATTTAGCTCTTTCACACAGAATTCTATCACATCCGACGAAGATGTAACTATTTTATTTCTAATATATTGTTCTATAGATGTCACAACGCACTATGTATATACATTATTAATATTAATGCCGAAAATTTCAATTATAAAATTACTACATATTTAGCAAATAGCAATATATTTAAGAGTAAAACCACCCTTTAATATATCATAATAGAACAAGATTTGGGAATACAATTTAACAAAGTATCGTCATAATGAAGTCTCTTATTCACCGTTCTTTACTCATCCTCAAAAAATATATAAAACCCTATCAACACCTGCCCACGAAATAACTACCGGACACGTTGAAAATATCCGTGAACTCATCTACGATTTTGCAGCCACAATCGGAGAAATAATCGCCGATATGCCTTATCTTTGTAACTCGGAGATTGCAAGGGCTAAAAGCGCGATTTCCCTCTTTTTCCCTCCGTTTGATGACAAACTAAGGTTAAAAACGTTAAATCTTCAATTTTTGGCGAAAAAACAAGTAAATTTTTGAGTCTTCTATCTTTTAAGTTGTAAATTATTGGCAGTCAATCAGTCTAATATGCTGCATCGAAACTTGCAAACAACAGTCCGACACATTCATAAATGCTTTAATTGTTTTTGTTGATCAGGTTCACCACAACCTTCGTCATCACGTCTTTCTCCTCTGTACGGCTTTCGGCAATCATCAGCGTCAGAGCGACCAGCGTATTGTTGTCCAAGAGGCGCGAACCATCGGCACGGTAGAGAATCCGATTGTTCTCCAAAAACCACAGAAACAGAAAAGCGGCGATGCGTTTGTTACCGTCGCTGAACGAGTGGTTTTTGACCGTCAGATAGAGCAGATTGGCCGCTTTCTCCTCGACGCTCGGGTAAAGGTCGTAGCCGCCGAAGGTCTGGTAAATCGCACCCATCGTGCTTTTGAACGACTCGTCCTTCTCGTGGGCGAACAGCTCGCTGCCTCCGAACTTGTCGCGCAACACCTGCAACGCCTCCATCGCATTTTCATACGTCGCATGAAATGGTTCCTCGGGTGTGGTATCCGACACTTCCAACTGCTGGTAATCGTAACGATCGAGCGTATCGAGACCGTAAGTATAGTCCGTAATCACGCGTAGCAACCCAACCGCTTCGGATCTCGTAATATCTTTCGCAGCCAAGACATTGGAGAGCAGACGGACGGTCTGTTTCAGTTCCTCCAAGTGCTCGGCTTTTGCTTGGTTATTGACGGCATAGCCTTTTATAAGGTATTCTTTCAGGATCTTGTTCGCCCAGATACGGAACTGCGTGGCATTTTTGGAATTGACGCGATAGCCCACTGACAAAATCATGTCGAGATTATACGTATCAAGTCGTCGTTTCACAGTACGCTCTCCCTCCTGACGAACTATTTCCATTTTGGAAACAGTTGCCTCGCACTCCAACTCTCCGCTCTGGAAAATATTGCGGATATGTTTGGAAATCGCAGGAACTTCCGTTCCGAACAATTGTGCAATCTGCGCCTGCGTCAGCCACACGCCATCGTTCTCCATGCGGACGTCCAAACAAGTCTCACCGTCGGCAGTCTTGTATATGATAATTTCTCCTCTGTCCATAAGAACAAAGATACGAAGAAACCCAAAATATTGAGAACCTACCGATGTAATTTAATTATACGTTCTACTCCTAATTTCTCGAAGCAATTTCAACACATTCTGTTCGCAAATCCGATAAAATCTGGAGAGCCATAGGATTTTTTGCTAGGTTAAATAGTGGTAGATATTTGACGATCAAATCAGTTTCCAAGGCATCGAAATTTTCGACATATTCTACCCAATTTACAGTCAGGTTCTCATTTATCCATTCAATAATTTTCAACTTATCTGCTTCCGAGAAACTATAATTTCTCTGGTTCTTTTTTCCGACTAACGATCCTTTCTGTGGCCTGTATCCCAGAACAGCTCCCATACTTCTAAAAAATGTCCCGTGCCCCTGTGCCCGAAGTTCTTGATTTAGGAATCGCTTGTGCAGATCTTCAGATGCAATACCGATATAAAGAATATTATGCCCTCTCTCCAAAAGAATAGTAGCAAATGGTTTCGGGAGCAAACGTATATTTTTGATGCGTATACAGTACAAACCGGGCGCATGAGGAATCAACCCATCGACATCTTTGGCTGATTTAAAGTTTTGTTCGTTCATTAACATTTTTCCGAGTAAGACCGTATCTTTTATCGAAATTAGATTTATGCGAACAAGTTGTTTGGCGGATTTCTTAGAAATACTTTCCTCTACCATCTCACTTCCCTTTAAATAAATTATCGAACCTTCACGATGAAAAAGAGCAGGATAATTTTTTGCCCTACCATAAATTTGATATGGAGTTAATGGCGAACCATCCGCTTTTTGATACCACTTATTTTCATTCAATTTTTCCGCTATTTCTTTTGTCGTCATTGGTCGTCCGACTTGGCGAAATAGCTTCTCCATTGCTTCATGCAAAGTCATAATATTTATTATTTTTTATTTTCTACTTCTCGCTTCAAAATAGCCACTAAATTCTCGGGGCGACCGACTTGTTTCCATAATTTTACAGGAGTAACAGCTACTACCTCCCAGCCCTGAGCTCCCAATTTATTCAACTCTTTGATGTCTGATTCCACAATGGAATCGTTCTCCATATAAGCGAAAGTATAAGACTTATACTCGAATTTCTTCATAGCCGACATATAATTCAACAACCTATTAAAACACATAAATATAATAAAAAACATTATTCAAACATACTCGATTCGAATGTATATTCCTCCTATATTTCAAAAATTTTCCGCATTTGGATTTCTCACCAAAAATCGCTATCTTTGCGCTGTCTTGCAAGAAGATACGGTTGCAGTAAAGGCAAAACACGCAAGCCGGCGCAGACCCATGCAAAAAAGCGGTAGGCAATGCGGGAAACGAGGCCAAAAAACCGACGCAAACAACTGATATACTTACAGGTTCATTTAGTGCGGAAGCACCTTTATCCGCACTTTTCAGTATCCTTTTGGAGACTTTTTTTGTGAGCGAATCTGCGCAAACAAGAGAATTTCAATCTGTATATCAACATCTTACAATCGAATTTAGAATCTTCCGCAGGAGCAAAGCTGTTCCGATAAAAGCACATTTCGCATCTAGCAATTCGGATTCTTTTCATCGCAACGTTTGCAATATGACAACCCATAACGGGTCGAAGCGGGCTTAAAATTTGGCACGAAGCCGGGAATCGGTTATCTTTACTCCGAATTGTAAACATTATGACTATGCAGGACATGATAAACGGACGGTGCGGCTGGTGCGGAACCGACGAGC
>ERZ779869.1155-NODE-1155-length-25747-cov-13.783279_pt1 | contig 25747 bp, 22 predicted proteins | sample MGYA00511557_ERZ779869 | MGnify/ENA primary metagenome ERZ779869 (study PRJEB29588, sample SAMEA2154620) | human gut metagenome | biome: human gut; feature: human-associated habitat; material: faeces | place: Denmark | collected 2008/2010 ... | reverse complement strand
ATGTATCCTGGTCAAAGTTTACAACACAGCTAGAATATAAAGCCGAGTGGTATGGAAAGGTGATCAAGAAAGTGGATACGTTCTATGCGAGCAGCCAAATCTGTCATTGTTGCGGATATAAGAATGAAGGAACAAAAGATTTAAAAGTAAGAGATTGGACCTGTCCAAAATGCCATTCAAATCATGACAGAGATGTAAATGCATCCATCAATATATTGATGCAAGGCATATTAGCAAATTAAACATAAACAAAAACAACCGCAGGAGCTGCGGGGATAGCTTGGTAAGAAAGGTTTCGATAGAAGCCTGTTCCCAAGAATCTTGTCACTTCAGTGATGAGAGGTTCAAAAAATGTAATTTGAAAAAGTCAAGACGAATCTATCTAATTTGATGAAAATAAGGCGATTTAGACAAGATAGGATCATTCGCAACAAAATGCTTGGAGTTAATAATGTTTTCACATTGACTCTTTATAATAGGAATTGGCTACTGGATGTAGTAACGGTGAACCCTCTGAATAAAAAGGATGATATCTTGAGTTCTCGATGATTCCGATTTTGTAGGAGGACGTGTTTATGTATATTTATCTGTACATTGATGTTGCCATATGTTTAATGGCGCTAGTAGAAATACTAAGAATAACATTATTGATTATAGAAAAATGTAAAAGACACTAGTTCACCTTCCCCAAAGGATTAAACTAGTGTCTTTACATTAGATAAATTCAGAGGATCCACTGTATCCAGTAGTCTTTCTGTATGATTATTAAACAATTGATATATATAAAAGTCAAGACTAATCTTGTCTAATTCACTGAAATAGAAACAATCGTAATTGATTTATAATAGGGGTTGGCTACTGGATGTAGTAACGGTGAACCCTCTGAATAAAAAGGATGATATCTTGAGTTCTCGATGATTCCGATTTTGTAGGAGGACGTGTTTATGTATATTTATCTGTACATTGATGTTGCCATATGTTTAATGGCGCTAGTAGAAATACTAAGAATAACATTATTGATTATAGAAAAATGTAAAAGACACTAGTTCACCTTCCCCAAAGGATTAAACTAGTGTCTTTACATTAGATAAATTCAGAGGATCCACTGTATCCAGTAGTCTTTCTGTATGATTATTAAACAATTGATATATATAAAAGTCAAGACTAATCTTGTCTAATTCACTGAAATAGAAACAATCGTAATTGATTTATAATAGAAATTAGCTACTGGATGTAGTAATGGCTACCCTTGGAATGAAAAGGATCATATCTTGATTTCTCAAAGAATTATTACTTTGATGTGTTCTATGTATATTTATCTATATAAGAGTCTTAGTTGAATTAAGAAAAATTACATTATTGATTATAGAAAAATGTAAAAGACACTAGTTCACCAAACGCAAAGGATTAAACTAGTGTCTTTACATTATCATTCAGAGGTACCACTGTATCCAGTGGTTTTTCTATTTGGCTTTATGCAAGAATATATTTTTTTAAATTTGTGACTTTATTTCATAAACATTTCATAAATGATTGATAGAATGGTTTTGGATAAGGAGTTGGTTTTTTTGATACATAATGCCTATGCATATATCACAAGAAAGAAAGTAAGGACGAGTATCTTGTTTTTGATACTTATGGTTATTCTTCTGAGTCTTTATGGATGTTTGAGTATTCTTTCATCCAATTTACGAATGGAAAAATCTTTAAATGAGGTGAGTCTGAGTTCGATTGTAGTACAAAAAAAGGATGGTTCTGAATTTGAAAACCAGTATTTTAATAATTCTGTATATGAATATGATTTTGTTTCTAAGTTAGAAGATGCTAAGGTTGTTTCTATTAAGCAGGGTGTAAAACTGGATTCTTTACCTGAAGAATATAAGAATGTAGTTTCAGTAGTTGGAACAAATAACACTTCAAAAAATGTTTTATTTCGTAGTGGCGTATTTACTTTAATTTCAGGAAAAAATATTAATTCTAAGGATAGAAACTCTATTCTTATTCATTCGGATCTAGCTAAAAAGAATCATTTAAAAGTAGGGGATACAATATGTTTGAATTCTCATACTTATACAATCAAAGGAATTTTTGAAGGTAAGAAGCATGAAACATATACAGGTTTATCTTCGGATTTAAGTGAGAATACCGTATTTGTGGATTATCATTCTTTAGACACGAAAATGGTCCATAAAATGACAGTTTTCTCAAAGAAAGAAACGATGCTTAAACAAGTTCAATCCTTATATCCATCAAGTGAATATGTTGTGTCTAAAGATACGAATGCCTATCAATCGTCTTTAGAATCTATACAAAGTATGAAGCACATGATTCAGATTCTATCTTGTTCTATCATTGTGTGTGGACTTGTTGTTTTATCTTTGGTATTGGTTCTATGGCTAAGAGATCGCATGCATGAAATCGGTGTCTTGTTATCTATAGGAAAAAGTAAGATGGAAATTATTGTTCAATTTATATTAGAACTTGTATTTATATCCTTTCCATCAGGAATCATTCTATGTGCTTTTAGTGTAATTAAACATAATACGTTATGCTTCATATTAAGTTATGGCTTGTTGATGAGTATTATTATCGTTTCTGTACTAATGGCGAGTCTTATGATCATGATCAAAAAGCCAAGAGAAATATTATCGAAATTAAGTTAGGAGGAAAATAATGAGTATATTAGAAATAAAAGATGTAACGTATGGTTACACAAAATTAGAGCATATTTTATTTGAAGTGAATCAAAACTTTGAGTGCGGAAAGTTCTATGCGATTATTGGAAAATCAGGAGCAGGTAAATCAACCTTATTATCTTTATTAGCTGGACTTGATGAGCCAGACTCTGGTGAAATTTTATTTGAAGGAGAAGATATTTCAAAAACTGGATATACAAATCATCGTAAGAATCATATTTGTCTTGTGTTTCAAAATTACAATTTAATTGATTATTTAACACCATTAGAAAATGTACGCTTAGTCAATTCTAAAGCTTCGCCTTCCATTCTATTAGATTTAGGACTTGAACAATCCCAAATCAATCGTAGTGTAATGAAACTATCGGGAGGGCAGCAACAAAGAGTTGCGATTGCCCGTGCCCTTGTAAGTAGCGCACCGATTATTTTAGCGGATGAACCAACGGGAAATCTAGATAGCGATACGGCTAGTGAAATTATTGATATCTTAAAGGCTCGTGCTAAAGAAAGAAATAAGTGTGTGATTGTTGTGACACATAGTAAAGAGGTAGCGGATGCCGCTGATGTTGTATATGAATTAAAAGATAAAAAATTAAAGAAGAGGGGGAAATAGAATGTTTAAGAATGCATTTAAATATGTAACTCGAAAAAGTGCGAAGTCAGTGATTCTATTTCTTGTTGTTCTAATTATGTCAAGCCTTTGTTTAGTCGGACTATCTATAAAGGATGCGACAAACAAAGCGTCCAATACATCATTAGGCTCGATTACCAATAGTTTTACAATGGAAATTAATCGTCAAGTTAATTTTGGAACACCTAGAGGTGCGGGCAATGTTAAGGGGAAGGACATTGAAAAGATTTGTGCTTCTAAAGATATTGACTCGTACGTGAAAAGAATCAATAGTGTAGCTGACTTAGTCGATCATGATATTGTTTTAACTTCAAATGAAAATAAGGAGCGTCTTACTAAATTTAAATCGACCGTGATGCTTACTGGAGTAAATGAATCAAAAAAAGAAACAAAGTTTGTATCAGGTGCCTATAAATTAGTTGAGGGCAAACATTTAAATAGTAATGATAAACATCAAATCTTAATGCATAAAGATTTAGCTAAAAAGAATCATTTAAAAGTGGGAGATAAACTATTACTTCGTTCGAATATCTATGATGCAGATAATGAAAAGGGTGCAGATGAAACAGTAGAAGTAACCATTAAGGGTTTATTTGATGGCCATAATCAAGGTGGTGTTACAGCAGCACAAGAATTATATGAAAACAATCTAATCACAGATTTGGATACGGCTGCCAAAGTCTATGGCAATACAGAAAAAACAGCTGTATATCAAGATGCCACATTCTTTGTGAAAGGAAATAAAGATTTGGATCAAGTTATTAAAAATCTAAGAAAATTAGATATCAACTGGAATGAGTATGTGCTGGTAAAAAGTACATCCAATTATCCGGCTCTACAAAAATCAATACGTGGTATGTATAGTGTCGCAAATAAAATGTTTATTGGGTCTTTGATTTTTGCGGGTATCGTTGTTACTTTATTGTTGTTCATGTGGATGAACGCACGAAGAAAAGAAATCGCAATTTTAATGGCCTTAGGTATTTCTAAAATGAAGATCTTTATTCAATTTGTTTTAGAACTATGTATGGTAACCATTCCTGCCTATATCTTTGCGTACTTTATCGCTGGTAAAACAGCATCAAGTCTAGGTACAAAAGTATTGAACAATGTAAGTACGGGTGTTGCCAAAGAAATCGCTAAAGAATCCGCTTCAAATCAACTTGGTGGTGGAGCTGAAGTGGATGGCTTTAATAAAATGTTGACACATATTGATGCAACTGTTGAACCAAAATATATGATGTATGTTATTATATTCATGTCAATTGTAATGCTTATTGCACTTGTTGTTTCAACAACGCACTTGTTAAATAAGAATTGTAAAGAATTAATGAATGAGGAGGAATAATGAAAATATTGGTAGTGGAAGATGATACAATGATTCGCGAAGGATTAAGTGAATTCTTATCGGAGTCTGGATATACAATGGTTCAGGCAAAAGATGGGAAAGAGGCATTGGAAAAGTTTAATACAGATATTCATTTGGTAATATTGGACATTCAAATTCCATATATCAATGGATTGGATGTATTAAAAGAAATCCGTAAAGAAAGTAATTTGCCTGTTTTAATCTTAACGGCTTTCAGCAATGAAGAATTTAAAATTGATGCCTATACAAACTTAGCGGATGGCTACATTGAAAAACCATTTTCACTACCCGTATTAAAAGCTCGTATTGATGCGCTTCTTCAGAAACAAGATACTTTTGAATATAAAAATGTTTTTGTGAATTTCAAAAGCTACACGGCCAAAATAGATGGTAAAATGATTGATATCAATGCCAAAGAACTAGAAATATTAAAATACCTTTTAGATAATGCAGGTATCGCATTATCTAGAGCACAAATTCTAGATCATGTTTGGAAGGAAAGTGAAGACGTTCCTTATGATCGTGTTATTGATGTATATATTAAAGAATTACGTAAGAAACTAGGTTTAGATTGTATTACGACCATTCGTAATGTGGGCTACAAATTGGAGAAATCATGAAAAACATAAAGATATTTCCTAAAATATGCATACAAACATTCAGCGTCATCGCAATTATTGTCTTGTTTATCCATCTCTTTGTATATTTGATTTTTCCTAGAACCTATTTGGATGTAAGAAAAGAAGAAATTTATACTAAGGCCAATGAAATTACGGAAAACTTAAATGGCAAATCTGAAGACTATATTGAACAAGCTTTAGATTTCTATTCCAACACCAATGAAATCAAAGCGTTTATTAAAAAGAATACTACATCGAATGAAGTTGAAATCAAGAAAGATTTAAATGTCGACTTAAAGAGTTCTAATAACTCTTTGATTATTGAAGAAAGACAATTAAAGCTGGATACAGGAAAGACCATTCGCCTCCAATTTGTTTCAACAGCTGACATGCAAAGCCAAGCTAAAAATCTAAGTCTACAATTTCTTCCTTACTCCTTAATTATATCCTTATGCTTTTCAGCCATTGTCTCTTTGGTGTATGCCAAATCCATTAAAAATCATGTAGTTGAAATCAAAAGTGTAACCGATCAAATGATGGCATTAGATAAGAAGGCTCGTCTAGAAATTGATTCGAGTGATGAAATTGGGCAGTTGAAGGCGCAAATCAATGATTTGTATGAAACACTTCTTGATTCGATTTCCAATCTTGAATTTAAAAATAAAGAGATTCTAAGATTAGAGAAAATAAAATACGATTTCTTTAAAGGGGCCAGCCACGAATTAAAAACGCCTTTGGCAAGTCTTAAAATTATCTTAGAAAATATGAAATACAATGTGGGAAAATATAAAAATAGAGATGTTTATATTGATGATTGTATTGATTTAGTTGATCATTTAACAAAGAATATCCAACAAATCTTATCTGTATATTCCATAGAAAATCTAAAAGACGATGAAGAAGTGGTTCAAATCAAAGATATCTTGTCTAGTGTACTTGAAAAATATGATGTATTGATTCACCAAAAGGAATTAAGAATTCAAAATGATTTAAAAGATGAAACAATGTATATTGGCAAGACAGCTCTAAATATCATTTTGTCTAATCTTATTAGTAATGCGATCAACTATACGCATGAAAAGGATACTGTTCATATTGGAATCGAACAAGGCTATTTCTTTATTCAAAACAAACAAGATCCAACCCAACCTAAAGGAAATGGTCTAGGTTTATATATTGTTCGTAATCTATTAGATAATTATAAAATGAAATATGAAACGATTGAAGGAGAAAAATTTATCTTCAAGATTCAATTGAAACATTAGATCCTTATTATGAGGATCTTTTAATTTTTATTTAAAAATATTTTGAAAGTTAATAATGTTTTCACATTGGACCTCTATAATAGGTCTTATAGTAGATTTATAGTTAAAATTTGTTGAATTTCACCTCATACTAACATAAAATGTTAGTGAGAGGTGAAAATATGATAGTTACATATGAAATATTAAAGGAAAGTCTAACGGATTATAAGGCTAGAGATATTAAAATCAAACGAATGAGTGATAATAAAGAGATCATTAAGCTTACTAAAAATCTGTATGAGACAAATAAAAATGCACCTGGCTATGTTGTTGCGAATGCGATTTATTCACCATCTTATTTATCATTTGATTATGCTTTAGCTTATTATGGATTGATACCTGAAGCTGTATATACATATACAAGTGCAACTTTTGGTAAGGGTAAAAAGAAATTGTATAAAAATGATTTTGGTACTTATACATATCGAGATGTACCTACACACATTTATCCTTATGGTTTACAAATTTATCAAGAACAAGATTATTCATATGTAATGGCAACACCTGAAAAAGCCCTGTGTGATAAGCTATATACTTTAAAAGTAGTGCGTAATAAGAAAGATATGTATGATTTATTATTTAATGATTTACGTATAGATATGGACGTCTTAAAACGACTCGATTTTAATGTATTATATACACTATGTGATAACTATGGATCTACAAATATGAAATACTTAAAAAAAGTATTAGGAGATCTAGATGAAAACAATTCTTGAACAAATGATTGAGGCTTATCAGCCAAAAAACAATGAAGAAAAACGAAATGTTATTAAAGAAGTCATGCAAGAAATTACACTTTGTGCTTTGAGTAAAGCTGGATTCTTTGATGTGGCCGCATTTTATGGCGGTACTGCATTAAGAATATTTTACGGACTTGACCGTTTTTCTGAAGATTTAGATTTTTCATTAATGACGAAAAACAAAGACTTTGATCTTAGTACATACGTTCCATCTTTAAAACAGATTGTACAATCATTCGGTTTAAATGTGGATGTTGAAATTAAACATAAGACTTCAGATTCAGTCATACAATCTGCTTTTCTGAAGGGAGATACAATTGAACAATTCTTATTGTTTTATCCAAATGATTTAGTTACAGGCATAAATAAAAACGAAAAAGTGAAAATTAAATTTGAAATAGATACCATGCCTGCAGGTCTTGCCACATATGAAACAAAATATCGCTTATTACCACTGCCTTATAGTATTAAACTGTATGATGAAGCTTCCTTATTTTCTGGAAAGATACATGCGGTCATTTGTCGTTCATGGAAATCTAGAGTAAAAGGTAGGGATTTATATGACTATGTTTTCTATCTAACAAGAAATACAAAATTTAATTTGGATCATTTAAGAGAAAAATTAATTGAATCTCACTATCTATCTCAAGAAGATAGAGTTGATGTGAACTTTGTGAAGGCACTATTGATTGCAAGATTTAATGAAATTGATTTTAACGATGCGAAAAAAGATGTTTTACCATTCATTAAAGATACGAGTATATTGGATATTTGGAGTAAAGAATTCTTTATCGCAATCACATCAAAATTAAGCAATAGATAAAAGACACTCGTTTGAGTGTCTTTGTGTTATTTTAGCATTTCTAGATAGTTCACATTTACATATTGACTATATAATGGCTCATCATGGATCATGGCATTTTGAAAGAATTGATCGACATCTTCATAGTTTTTATCATCCATCGATATATAGAATAAATCATCCTCATATTTGGCTTCGATAATATAATCTTCTCCATTGATTTCTAAGGCGAGTTTACAAGGCTTTTGTAAAACATAATATAGATCAAATAGATCCATATAGTCTGAATCAAATTGAATCAAAGAATATAAGTCGAGTACGATATGTTTAATGATTGTTAGATCACCAAAGAAGTCCGAATAGATCAATCTTTGCGACTGGAATTCCTTCGCAATCAATAATAATTGAATGGCTTGATCTTCGTTGCCTTCTTCTACATAGATCTTTGCAAGTCTAGAATAGACTTCGGGAACAGGATCAAACGTATTCGTTGCTCCTTGTAGTAAAGGATATAAACTCTTAATGATTTGTACATACTTTGGATAATCTTTTTGTACATAATAGCCATTCTTATACATATCCGCCAATTTATAGGCTGCCACAATATTTCCTTGATCACTCGCAAGTTTATAGTAGTGAAAGGCCTTCTCATAATCGGGTTGTCCTACACGTCCATAATAGTAAATGTAGCCTAAACATTCATAGGCATCTACATAGTTTAATTTAGCGGCCATTAAATAATAGTCTTCCGCAAGATCAAACTGTTTTTGTCCATAATACCAGCCACCCAGTTCCACCATATATTCTGGATTGTTTGTTTCTTGAATTAAAAATTCTAGGGCATTTATAAATTGGATATCATCTTCGTATTGGGGATGCACCAAATCATAATAATCATCTAGAACTTGTTTTGCACTTTCGATTGTGAATGCCATACTATCTAAACCTTCTTTATTTCTTTCTTTAATTTCTTGTATTCCATCTCTAAAATAGGAATAAATGGCTTATTGACCTCTTTATTCCGTGATTTCTTGCTTAAGAAACCCTCCAACATATCTTTTATACCTAGTAGTGTCAATTCATCTTCTACACAATAATATTTTGGAGAATATTGCCAAATTGAATAATTATCATTATACATTTCTTCTAGCCTTGCACAATAGGGGCGTTTGCGATAATTAAATAAATATACAATTTCTTCATCTGTGTTGATATCCCTTAATATGGTTCCTAGTGGATAATAATTGTAGTATTGTACATTTCTAGAAACGTAAACATCTTCTTTTAGTTTCAACACTTCTTTGTTTTCTTTCTTTAACTGTTTATTCACATAACGATTCACATTCGTGTTAAAAATATATTTTAAACTATGTGGATTCGGCTCGATTTTTCTTTCTATATCTGTATTGATGAATAGATTTAAACCTTTTAATTCGATATCACCATTTGTATTTGAACACACATATCCATATATTTTATCGCCTTGAATTTTTGATAGAAAGTAAAGGGAAGTATTATATTTCACTATATCTCCTATTTCAAATGTAAATTCAATGTTTTCAAATAAATCAATATGATGTACATCACTATTTTTCAATAATTGAATCTTTCTTTGGATTTGAATCAAATCTTTGCCTGAGACCTGTTTTAAAATTCCTTTGATATTCTGGATGGGAATTCGATACACATTGTTTAAATATAGATAGGAATCGCTAAAAGCACCTGTTTTCTTATCTTTATGTCCATCTTTTAAAGTATATTGAATCTTTGGATTCTTTTTCTTTGTGCTTCCCGCATACCCATACAAATAGTCTTTGTCCTTTTTGATGATCAAATAGGGTCGAATACGATGGGGGTGATTGATATCCACTAAATTGTCTTTGCACACTGGCATACGACAAAAGACAAGATATCCAGGCTGAATGGTTTGAAATAATTCGTATTGTTCATCCAAATAATTGGTAGATTTTGCGACATACGTTTGTTTCATCTTTTTTGGTGGATTTAAATATTTCTTTTGTTTGATCTCAATTGGTTTTTCACGATGAAATAATCGCTTAAAAAATTCTATGATTCGCATACTTCTTCCTCTTAGGTATAATTCTAACACATAGGTTCAAATTTTTTCGATATCATACTATAATAATTATAACAATCTTAAGGAGAAATAAACATATTGCCGAAGCATTCGTTTTGGCTTCTCATTGGATTGAAAAAAGGGTGCGATGAATCCCTTTGAAGATATATAAAGGAGGAGTTTTTTTGGTGCGCTTATTGGAACACGCAAATCGTTATAGTAAAGAAAAGGTTTTTGATTGTTATAAAAGAACATGTCAAAACGATTATTGGGACTATGATTCCATGACAAGAAAAGAAATGTTAGAACGCATGATTGAAACCTATACCCCTGAGTATTTAGTTTCTATTTGCACAACATGGGAATTAAAGGCATTAAGAAGATTATTACGTAACCAAGACTTAGAAGACGATCGTTATCGTTTTGAAAAACATGCATTAAGCTCTAAGTTTTTATATTTTGATAAAGAAATACCTGAAGAATTCAAAAAGAATGTCAAATTAGCGGTTAAAGATATTGATTTAGATCATAAGGCAGAAAAAGATGAACCAAGCTTAGTCATTCTTGGAATTATACGTGCCTTTGGCATCATTGAACCATCTTTGATTCAAGCTGTATGTAGTGCTTGTGCATACGATTATAAAGCCATTATTGATGGGGAACTCTTCAATTTCTGGGCGTATTTAAAAGAAGACTATGAATTAATTGATCATAGTTTAGCCAATGAATATGTATATTGGGATTATAAAGATCTATTGTATAACATTCGCAATTGTCGTGTTGAACGCGAAAGATTCGAACCAAAATTCTTAGATCGAGACAGCTACATTTCTATCTTTTATCATGGTTTTGATGCGACAAATCCAGATATTAAAAAATTTTTTACAGCTGTTAAAAAAGAAGTGCCAGACATCACAAAGTTTAAAGATGAATTGTTCAACAATTTGCTTCGTGGTACTGTGAATGAAGAAAAGATCGATTTAATTCCATTCTTTAACGGATTCTCAGATTCTTTGACAAAGTGCTATCGCAAAGCTGTTGTACAAATTTCATTACCAAATTATTATGGACTAAGTATGAAAGGCTACAACCAAGCACATGAACATGTATCTTTTAATGATAAGCTTCGTGCTCTAAATGAGAAACAAACGTATGCTTATTTAGATCAAAAAGATACACGCCTATTCTATAAGTTATATTTTAGCGTCTTAGATTATGTGAATGCTTTGGAACAAATTATCCCAAATAAGAAAATTGATCCCAATAATTATATTGAACCCGATGAATTGGTCAATCTAATCGAGGTGTTTTGGAAAGCAAAAGATCGTTTTATTGATGGCTATGTTCAAAAGAATCCTTTAAATCTAACATATCGTAATTTGAATATTATAAAAGATTTTAAATATGGCATGCGCAAAAACTTTTTATTGGCTGTCTATGAAAAGAACTATACGGTATTAAATGATGAAGGCATCAACTATATGGTCAAGGGTCTAAATGAAAACTTAGATAAATTTATTCCGGCCGAAAAAACACCTATGTTGATTCAAACTGCTATTATGCCATTTAATGGGATGATCATCTATGATGGTTTTATTTCAACGGCCGATATGCAGCTTAGCCAAGATCTCGTTTCAAAGGCATTTGAAGATTATAGTTACGGACAAAAGATTTATTCGTTGTTGCCAAAAAATATGAATTAAAAGGAGTATTATGAGCTCATTAATACAAGAAATCAATCATTATCGAAAAGAAGTTGTGTACAGTCAATTTTTTCGGATTTGTTTTCCGGATGATGTGATTTATGAAAAAATTACTCGTAAACAAATGGTTGAGCTAATTATTCAACAATATACACCAGAAAATATTGTAGATGTTTGTACAGTAAAAGAACTAAAACTTTTAAAACGAATCGTTGAAAACAATTATAAAGAAGTGGATGTTCATAGTATGCCATTTGAAAAGGTGGCGCTTTATCGAAAATATTTATTATTTGAAAGTGAAATTCCAGATGAGCTGAAGGAAATTGTTGTAGAAGCTTTAAAACTTGTGGATTTTGATCTAAAAGAAAAACAAGATGAACCTTTACTTTGTTTAATTGGATTTATTCGCAGTTGTGGAGCTATTGATCCCATGGTTGTTCAAAGGCAAGCACAAAAGTATGGCTTGGATCTTAGAAATTTGGAAACCAATCCATTATTTAATTTCTGGACATACTATACATTTGATTATTTGATGCCAGATGATACTTATGGAGAAGCTATATTGTATTATGATTCAATTCCATATATGGATGTAATCGCAAATACGCGTCTAGATTATGAATTGATGGCTCCTGTGTTTTTAAAACCAGAAAGCTATCTGTCTATTTTCTATAATGGGTATGATGATACAGATCCAGATGTTCATGCGTTATTTGATCATTTAAAAAAGAGTGAAGATGTATTTGATTTTCTAAAAATGGAACGCATTCTTGAATGTATTGAATCATGTCGTATGACTGAACATTTGATTACAATTTTTCCAAAATTAGAACAATTTGATTCGAAAACAAAAGAATTATTCAAAAATGCTATATATAAAATGCCAATGCCATATTTAACAGGCATGACACTGCAGCGTTATCCGTCAAAATGAAAAGGTAGAAATCTTAAAACTTGATTTCTACCTTTTTCCTATAGCTTTAATTGTTGTCTATCACAATCTTACCAGATTGAATGACTTTATTAATTTTTCTTACGTTTGAAATGTTTTCTAATGGATTTTCATTTAGACAAACTAAATCAGCCTGTTTACCAACTTCAATCGAACCATAGTCCTTTTCAACTCCAACACATCTTGCGGAATTGATTGTCGCCATTTTTAAGATATTCATGTTTGAAATATCAAGTCGAGCCAAAAGCTCCATTTCATAAGCTGTATTTGAATGGTAATTAAATGGCGTTCCTGCATCTGTACCTAAGGCAATCTGAATACCTTTTTCATAAGCTTTCTTAACACTTTCAACATGGGCATCCTTGACTTTTAACGTCTTGTCTACGGCATACTTAGCTATCCCGTTTTCTACGCCCTTATCAATGATGCATTGGGGAGCACAAAGGGTAGGAACTAAGAATGTGTTTTGTTCTTTCATACGTTCAAGACATTCATCATCTAAAAAACAACCATGTTCTATAGAGTCAATACCTGCATATAAGGCGTTTTTAATACCTTGTAAGCCTTGGGCATGCGTAGCTGTTTTTCTTCCTGCTTTATGGGCTTCTTCAATCATGACCTTCATTTCATCTACAGTAAACTGAGCATTACCAGGTTCAACCCCTTTGGTCATAACACCACCTGTCGCCATTATTTTAATTAAGTCTACACCACTTCTTAGCTGAGTACGAACGGCTTTTAAACATGCATCTTTTCCATCGGCTTCAATGCCTTCTTGCCATCCATGACCGCCTGTCATACAAATGACTTTACCTGCACAATACATATGAGGTCCTTCAATCACATGATTTTCAATAGCTTCTTTAATTTGAAGGTCATAGTTTTCTTCCGTACCCACAACACGAATAAAAGTAACGCCAGATTCTAGATATTCTTTGCAGTGTTTTTGGGCATAGAAAGCTTTTTCCATCAAGGTAAATTCTTTATTTGCGCCAAAACCAACCGGATACATAATATGGACGTGACAATTAAAGAATCCTGGTGTAACAACATTTTCATGAATTACGTTTTCCTTCACTTCATGATAGTCTTCAATTTGAATGATTTTGTCATCTTCAATTGTGATTAATTGATCCTGTTTTGGAGCATCACTTATGCCATCAATTAATGTTTGGGCATGAATATAGAGTTTTGTCATTGTACAATAACTCCATCCTTAATGACCTTATCAATTTTACGAACATTTGAAATATCATCCAATGGATTTTCTTCAAGACAAACTAGATCAGCATGTTTACCGACTTCTAAAGTTCCATAATTGTCTAATACACCTAAACAATCGGCTGAATTGTGTGTCGCAATTTTTAAAATATCCATACGATCTACACCATATTTTTCCATTAATTCCATTTCATAAGCGGTGTTGTTGTGGTAGTTGAATGGGGTACCACCATCTGTACCTAGGGCAATCTTTAATCCTTGGGCATAGGCCGCTTTAAAACTTTTGACGTGTGCATCCTTTACATAGATTGCTTTTTTGACCATGTAGTCAGCAATACCTGCTTCAATACCATTTTCTACAATACATTGAGGAGCAACTAAAGTAGGAACTAAATAAGTACCGTGTTCTTTCATAAAATCCAAGCATTCTTGGTCTAAGAAGATTCCGTGTTCAATTGAATCAATACCGGCATATAGAGCATTTTTGATGCCTTGTGTTCCTTGGGCATGGGTAGCTGTTTTTCTTCCTGCTTTATGTGCTTCTTCAATAATGACAGCCATTTCTTCTTGTGTTAATTGAGCACTTCCTGGCTCAACCCCTTTAGTCATAACTCCACCTGTAGCCATGATTTTAATTATATCGACACCTTCTTTAAGAAGGGTACGAGCTGCTTTTCGACATTCATCCTTGCCATCGGCTTCGATTCCATCTTGCCAACCATGACCGCCTGTCATACAAATGCATCTTCCAGCACACAACATATGTGGTCCTTGAATGAGTCCAGAATCGATACAATCACGAATCTGCATATCGTAATCGTTTGCAGTACCTAAAACACGGATAAAAGTAACTCCTGAATGAAGATAGTCTTCACAGTGTTTTTGCGTATAGAATGCTTTCTCCATCAAACTAAACTTTTTATCGGTCCCAAAGCCGACAGGTTCCATAATGTGAACGTGGCAGTTAAAAAAGCCAGGGGTAACGACGTTGGCATGAATGACTTCTTCATTTGTTTCATGATATTCTTTAATGGAAACAATTTTTCCATCTTCAATTGAAATCAATTGATCTTTCTTTGGTGTATCACTCACACCATCAATCAGTATTTTTGCGTGTACGATTAATTTACTCATAATAAAACTCCTTTTTTAAGTGATTATGAACCTTGAAAGAAAAATATGCAAGTGGTTTCAGAAAACAAATGTAAAAAAAGAGGGAATCCTTGGATTCCCTACAACATAGATTTAAATAAAATGTCGTTATAGTCTGGTAAAGGCCAGTCTTCTTTAGAAACATTGGTTTCAATCACATCCGTCAATTGACGAATTGTTTCCATTAATGGAAGTAATTCATCGGCCGCAAAACGAGCCGCTTGTTTTTCTGTTGTGGTTTCTTTGTTGATCAAAGATTCTAATGTATCTAAGTGATTGGATACTAATTCTAGAGGTGTATTGATGTTTTTTAAGATTTTAACTTCTAATGGAGCCTCAATGCCACTTGATTTTTTTGTTTGAATGATTTGAGCCAATTTAGCTTCATAACTAAAGATAGCTGGTAAGATTTGTTTTCGTAACATATAAGCCATTGTCTTAGCTTCAATTTGAACCACTTGGTAGTAGTTTGTGAGTAGGATACTTTCACGAGCATGCAATTCACTGGCTGAATATACATTGTGTTTTTCAAATAATTGTAGATTCTTTGGATCTGTATAGTGAGGAAGTGCATCCGCTGTTGTCTTAAGCTCTAATAAACCACGTTTTTGTGCTTCCTTTTTCCATTCATCGGAATATCCATTTCCAGAGAAAATGATACGCTTATGATTCTTTAATGTCTTTTGAATCAACGCAATCAAGGCTTTTGTCATATCTTCTTGTTTAACACATTCCAATTCATCCGCAAACTGTGTTAATTCTTCGGCTACGATTGTATTTAAAATAGTGTTTGGACAAGAAATGTTTAAGTTGGATCCAAGCATTCTGAATTCGAATTTATTACCTGTAAATGCGAATGGAGAAGTACGGTTACGGTCTGTAGAATCTTTTGCGATTGGAGGAAGGGTAGAAACACCAAGTTCCAATTTACGATCGATTGTATCTACATATTCATTTCCCGCTTCAATGGCTTCAAGAATGGCAGTTAGTTCTTCACCTAAATAGATGGAGATAATAGCTGGTGGAGCCTCATCTGCGCCTAAACGGTGGTCATTTCCGGCACTGGCAACAGAGATTCTTAATAAATCCTGGTACTCATCTACACCTTTGATGATGGCAGCTAAAACGGTTAAGAAACGAATATTGTCTTTTGGAGAATCACCAGGTTCTAAAATGTTTTCTCCTTCTTCTGTACAGAAAGACCAGTTGTTGTGTTTACCACTACCATTGACACCATCAAATGGTTTTTCATGTAGTAAACATACCAATCCATGATGAGAAGCTACTTTTTGTAGAACTTCCATAGTCAATTGGTTTTGGTCATTCGCAATATTTGTTGATGTAAATACAGGCGCTAATTCAAACTGACATGGAGCTACTTCTTTGTGTTCGGTCTTGGCATAAACACCTAATTTCCAAAGTTCTTCATCGACTTCTTCCATATAAGCTTTTACTCGTTCAGACAAACTACCAAAGTAGTGATCATCTAATTCTTGGCCTTTTACGGGAGCCGCACCAAATAATGTTCTTCCTGTTACTAATAAGTCTAGACGTTCTTTGAACATGTCTTCATCAATTAAGAAATATTCTTGTTCTGGACCTACCGTTGTTTTGATTTTATGAATGTTGTAACCCATAATGTTCAATAAACGAACAGCAGCTTTGTTTAAGGCATCATTACTTCTCAATAATGGTGTTTTCTTATCCAAAGCACTACCATCGTAAGAGCAGAATAAAGTTGGAATATATAAAGTCTTTTCTTTGACAAAAGCTAGAGAAGTTGGATCCCATGCGGTATATCCTCTGGCTTCGAATGTGGCACGCAATCCTCCACTTGGAAAACTTGAGGCATCGGGTTCACCTTTGATTAATTCTTTTCCTCTAAAATCTGAAATAACAGATGTTGGCCCTGTTGGATTGATAAACGCATCATGCTTTTCAGCCGTAATACCTGTCATTGGTTGGAACCAGTGCGTATAGTGAGTTGCACCCTTATCCATAGCCCAGTCTTTCATGGCGTTTGCGACTACATCTGCGATTTCTTTAGGAAGTTCCTTTCCTTTTTCCATCACATCCATCATTTGTTTGTAGACGGCATGAGGCAAGTATCTTTGCATAGCAGATGTACTGAATACGTCACATCCAAAATATTCATCGACAATTTTCATTTTTCTAGTATCCTCCTGTCGCGTATATAATATCATTATTTTCACAAATGTTTTGAGAAATTTTTCTTTTTTTCAAATAAACTTCATTTTTTTTCGTATAAGAGTATGTAGGCAACCTGTCATTTAGTTTCTAATGCATATAATTAAATCCTTCTTTGTTGTTAAAAAAAGAAGGTGAAATTGTTTCTTGCTCTATGATAGTTCATTTAAACGTTGATACTAAATGTATCCATAGATTTATCTAACGAATCATTGTTACAAAAAGTTGTCAAACTACAAAGAAATATACAAAACCATACTCAAATATCAAGATGAACAGGTAAATGCCTACTAGAAAAGAGGTGCTCATGCGTAGTGCAAATTTATTAAATGATTTCGCCTTTAAGTATGTGTTTGGCGAAGATTGTAAGGAGGCCAATGATGCATTAAAATCATTACTCACGGTATTTTTAGAAAGGAAGGTTGAACATGTCGTTGTAAAGAATTCAGAAATGGTAAAAGACTATACTAAAATGAAAAGTCCTCGTTTGGATTTATTAGTTGAATTTGATGATCAAACATCTGTAGATTTAGAAATGCAGTTAAGACAAACAAAAGATAATTTGCCAATTCGCTTTAGTTATTATTTGGCTAGACTTCATGGTTCTCAAGAGTTGGAAGGAAAAAGTTACAGTCAATTAAAGGAAACTATTGTCATGGTATTCTTTAATTTGATAATTGCTGACGATGATGACATTTGTAGTTTATACACAATGAGGAAATACAGTGGCATTCCTTTAGTGAAAGAAGAAAAAGAAGATCGTATGAAGTTAATGACAATAGAAATGCCAAAAGTAGATTTACATAAACCTCTTGAAGACATGAATGAACAGGAAAAGATGATTTATTACTTTTTGAATTGCCACAAAGGAATGGATGATAGTAAAATTAAGATGATGATAGAAAGTGATGAGGTGATTCAAATGTTAGAGAAGCGTGTAGAAACTATATCGGATGATCGTTGGAAGAAAATAATAGAAGATTTTCAAAAACTACATGAAAATGAAGAACGGATCGAACGACAGCTTGAACTTGAAGAAGCTCAAAAAGCAAAGGAAGAAGCAAAAAAGGCTTTACAAGAAGCGAATAAATTAAAACAAGAAGCTAATAAACAAGTAGAAGAAGCTGAGAAGAAATTTGAAGACGCGAATAGACGAGTTGCAGATGCGAATAAACAAGTAGAAGAAGCCAATAAACAAACTGAACTTGAAACAAAAAGAGCCGACGTAGCAGAGAAACAGATTCAAGACATGATCCTTCGCCTTTCTAGTACAATGGATGTAAAAGCCATGGCTATACTATTGAATATGTCTGTGGATGAAATTAAAAAGTATATATAAAAAAAGAAAAGTCACTATTTGTGACTTTCTCTGTTTTCTAGACTGGCCTTAACTAAACCCACAAATAATGGGTGTGGACGGTTTGGTCTAGATTTAAATTCAGGATGATATTGTACACCAATGTAGAATGGGTGATTCTTATACTCAATTGCTTCAACCAATTGTTTATCTGGACTTGTTCCGACAATCATCATATCGTTACGTTCAAATTCAGAACGATATTCATTGTTGAATTCATAACGATGACGATGTCTTTCATCAATCATATCTTTTTTGTAGCAAGACCAAATATTTGTATCGGCTCTTAATGAACATGGATAAGATCCTAAACGCATGGTTCCGCCTTTACGAATATCATTACTTTGATCTTCCATGAAATCAATGATTGTATGTTTACTTTGTGGATCAAATTCAAAAGAGTTGGCATCTTTTAAACCTAATGCACTGCGGGCAAAGGCAATGGCTGCAATCTGCATACCTAAACAGATACCTAAATAAGGAATTTGTTTTTGTCTTGCGTAAGTGGCTACACTGAGCATACCTTCAATACCACGATCGCCAAAACCACCTGGTAAAATGATTCCATCTGTATCTTTAAAGACTTCATCTAAGTTGGCATTTTCTAATCCTTCCGAATCAATCCATTGAATGTTGACTTTGGCATGATTTTCAAAACCACCATGATACAAGGCTTCACTGACAGATAAATAGGCATCGTGTAAGGCAACATATTTACCAACTAAGGCAATATTTACAGGTTTGGTGCTTGCCTTAATGTTATCGACAACTTGTTGCCATTCACTTAAATCTGGCTTACGTATTTCAAGGCCTGTCTTTTCACAGACAATATCTGCAAGATTTTGTTCTTCTAACATAAATGGCACTTCATATAGAGAAGGAAGTGTCTTGTTTTGGATGACACAACGTTTTTCAACATTACAGAATAATGAAATTTTGTCTAATACAGACTGAGGAATCGTTTCATCACAACGTGCTACAATGATATCTGGATTGATACCATAAGATTGTAATTCTTTTACGGAATGTTGAGTTGGTTTTGATTTATATTCCTGTGAACCCGAAATATAAGGGATGTAAGTGACATGGATGAACAGACAGTTTTTACGACCAACCTCTAAGGCAACCTGACGAATGGATTCTAGAAATGGTAAGCTTTCAATATCGCCAGTCGTACCACCAATCTCGGTAATTACGACATCAGCAGCTGCATGTTCTCCTGCACGAATTACGAAACTCTTGATTTCATTGGTAATATGAGGAATAACTTGAACGGTTTCACCAAGATATTTTCCATCACGCTCCTTATTAATGACATTCCAATAGACACGTCCAGTGGTAAGGTTGGAATACGTATGGAGGTTTTCATCAATAAAACGCTCATAATGACCTAGATCCAGGTCGGCTTCTAATCCATCATCTGTGACATATACTTCACCATGTTGGAAAGGAGACATTGTTCCGGGATCCACATTGATATAGGGATCGAGCTTTTGACTTGTTACCTTGTAGCCACGTGACTTTAAAAGGCGGCCAAGACTTGCTGCACTGATACCTTTACCCAGGCCAGAAACAACACCTCCTGTTACGAAAATGTACTTTGTACTCATTTGTTTCACCTCTACTTTTTTCTTTTAACTCGTGAATTTTACACCTATGAAAAAAAGATGTAAATAAAAAATTTAAAAAAATGATTTTCAATGTAAAAGATAGTATAATAAATTCGATTTGAGGTGGTTTTGATGGACCTACATGAAAAAGAAAAAATGTACCAAAGACTCATTATTTTTACCTTATTAATCGGTATGGTCATCTATTATTTTGAAAAAATCGTTGATTTTTTGGCATGGATCGGGGCAATGTGTCTGCCATTTTTATTTGGTGCAGGACTTGCCTTTGTGTTTAATATTATATCGAACAATCTCATGCGCTATTTAATCAAATGGTTTGATATTAAAGATACAAAGATTAAAAGAGTCCTATCCAACATTTTAGCCATCTTCATTGTGTTTGCTGTATTTGCTGCCTTTGTCGGTATTGTCATACCTAAGATTCTGTTTTCGATTCAATTGTTGATGTCAAACTTTCCACAGATGATCTATGAATTCTATATATGGCTTTTAGATATCACAAAACATGTAGATGTAATGCACAACTTTTTACAACACTTAGATATCAATGCCTTTAGTACATTTGCGATTGATAATGTGAGTAAAAAAAATCAGTTCCTGGCTTGTATCTGGAGGAGCCAATGATATATTTGGATCCATTTTTATGATTTTATCCACTACATTTTCTTGGTTTGCGCAAGCCTTTATCGCAATCGTATTCTCGTTTCTATTGTTGTTTAATAAAAAACAAGTGGTTCGTGAAACAAAATCTTTATTAAAGGCCTATCTTCCAGAAAAGGATTATGAAAAAACACGCCACATATTAAAGTTGATCATTCGTATTTTTACAAGTTATGTAGGCGGAACCTGTTTGGAATGCTTGATTTTAGCCAGTTTAGTTACTGCAGGGTCTTTGATCATGAAGATTCCATATGCATTTTTAATAGGACTAGTCGTAGGTATTGGAGCTCTTGTGCCAATGTTTGGCGCCTTGGTTGCCGCTCTATTATGTACTTTCTTTATTGCGATAACGTCTCCTGTACAAGGATTTACATTCATTGTTATGTTTATTTGTATTCAACAAGTTGAAGGAAACTTTATCTATCCGCATGTTGTAGGTAAGTCTGTAGGCTTTCCACCTATGTATATCATTGTGGCCATCACCATTGGAGCCAATGTAGCAGGTATTATTGGAATCATCATTTTTATTCCAATTTGTTCATGCATCTATCAGCTGGTAAGCGAAGATGTGTTAACTAGGCTTCAAAAAGTGAAAGAAGTATCTGATTAATTTGACATAAATGATGTCTATATAAGATGTATCCTTTGAGTATAGAAAGAAGGGTACAATATGAACGCAGAAAAAAGATTAGCTATGGATTTATTAGATGCTGTATGGAAAGAAGATGTACAAGGAGTTGAAAACTGCCTAGAACTTGGAGCAAGTCCAAGCTGGGTATTTAATGGATATCCTATTTTGATGCATGCCATCAGTATTGGAAATGAAGAAATTGTAAATATTTTAATTGATGCCGGAGCCATTCAGAAACAAGAAGCTTTAGGCTTTGCGCTTGAAAGAGGGATTGGTCAAATGATACGTCCACTTGTATTTCGTGGTATTGTTCCTAAACATTTTGAACCAAAAAAAGGCTTTGGCTACTATCCCCAAAGATTTTGCAGCACGCACTAAAAGGAGATAAAAAATGAATCGAACAAACTTATGCATTCGCATGTTACAACTATTAAAGGCAAGAGGGAAAATGAACACAACACAGCTTGCGACAGAACTTGAAGTCAATCCACGTAACATTCGTGAATTTAAAAAAGAGCTTGTACTAGCTGGATATAATGTAGAAGAAGTAAAGGGACGTTATGGAGGATACATCTTAAATGATGAATACGATCTTCCTGTCACTATTTTTAGTGACGAACAAAAGGATGCTTTGGTGCAATCCTATAAGTTTATGCGTACACAAAAAGACTTTAAACCCCTTCCACTATATTGTGATGCGATGGATAAGATTATTTCGACAAGCAAGATTTCATCCAACGATTCCTTACACTATATGTCCAATTCTATGGAATTAGACGAAAAAATCTCCCACATGATTGATAAGACGCAACAAGCCATGAACCATGGTCTTTGCGTTCTTTTGTCGTACCAGTCTTTACAGGATGAAGCCCCTAAACAATTTGAGGTTGAACCCTATGAAATCATTCACTACCATAAGTCGTATTATTTAATTGGTTTTTCTTTATTAAGAAAAGACTATCGCATGTACCGTTTTAGTTCGCAACGTATGTTTTCATGTGAAATTTCATCGAGACACTTTATTCGAGATAATCACTTTCATTTAAGCAACTACATCGGGGAACATTCTTTGATTCCTTTGGATTTAAAACTTGTGAAAGTGAGAGTTTACCATGAAAATAATGGGCTTCGCTTATTTAAAGAAAAATATTGGGGCAATAAACTTCAAGCCATCAATAAACAAGAAGCGTACACAGACTTTGAGTTCTATACAGACGACATGTCAAACTTGTATCAGTCCTTATTTTCTATGAGTGATCAAATGGAGCTTTTAGGTCCTGAAGATGTAAAAATTGCTTATTTGTCTCGTGTTCAAAAAATATTAAATGCGTATAGGGATGAAAAGAATTAAAAATTGAAGTACAATAGATATGGTGAATTTTTTATGTTACATGTATCAGATTTAATGCGTGAAATGAAATGTGACTGTTTTTGTTGGAACAGCGCCCACAATTCACTTCACCAGGAAAGTTTTTATAAAATGGATTGTCCATTCTCCGATCTATGGCGAAATTATTTGAATGCGAATGAGTGTGGCTTAGGTCATTCCATGGATTCAAACGAACAATCTTTAAAATTATTAGAAGAAAACGAAGTTGTATGTTTTGCACGCTTTGAATATAAGGAGTGTCGAACAAAGATTCCTTATCTTAAAAAATTAGAGAATGGATATATGGCCGTGTATCCACATTTGAGTGCGTATCCTAAAGAAAATGAAGCATTGATCATGAAGGTCAATCAAATGATTCTTTCGCATTGTGGCGTAGACATTGTCGAAAATCGCATTGTCTATTTAAACAAAGAATATGTTCGTCAGGATGCGTTGGATTTAAATGAACTGTTATGTATCAGCGACAAACTATTCAATAAGCGCAACCACTTATCGAAAACAATTGCCGAATGTATGGAAGAAGTGGATGTGGATTTGGATAGTTGGATTGAAAGAACAAAAGAAATTTTAAATCGACCAAGTGTTACACCAGTACGCACAAAACAATGTACAGCCTTAAGAAGGTGCAACTACTATTCTGTATGTTTTGATGAATCTAATGAACCGGACGACTCGATTTTATTCTTTACAACCAATCAACATAAGTTGGATGCGTATGATCGTGGTATTCGTCATATTCATGAGTTGCCATTGAATCAAATTGAAGGATTCCGCCTTCAATATGCGCAATATATGGCTAGTAAAACGCAAAAACCATTTATGGATCGTGCCGCTTTACAGGTATGGATGAAACAAATCAAATATCCAATTTCGTATTTGGATTTTGAATGGGATACCTTTGCGGTACCACCCTATATGAATATGAAGCCTTTTGACGTATTATGTTTTCAATATAGTCTTCATGTAGAAACTTCGGATGGAAATTTAACTCATTATAACTTCTTTGAATCCAAAGATTGCCGTCGCCATTTTATTGAACAATTGATAAAAGACCTTCCTAAAACGGGAACGATTCTTGTTTATAATATGGAGGGAGCTGAAAAGCTGAGATTGAAACAATTAGCGAGTCAATTTGAAGAATATAGGGAAGAATTAGAGTCGATTTGTTCAAGAATGGTGGATTTATCAAAACCATTTGAGGCAGGACTCTACTATAATTCAAAAATGCGTGGTCATTATTCTTTGAAGAGTATATTGCCTGTATTCTCAAAAGATGTTTCTTATCATGATTTGGATATTCAAAATGGTTTAAATGCTGTGTTTGCGTATCGTACATATGATGAGAAGGACGAAGAAGAGAAAAAAGATGTAAAAGAAGCCATTTCAACATATTGTCAGATGGATACTTATGCTGAATATGTTGTATATCATGGCTTGATCAAGGAGGTAGAAAAAGATGCCTAATATTATTACTCATACTTTATTTGCGCAGGAAATCTTTGATAAGGTGGATGAAAATACGCATGATTTATTTGAACCTAGACTACACTTATTAGAAATTGGTTCAAATGGACCGGACTTTTTATTTTTTCATGGTATGAATCCAAAAGATTTCTTTAAAAAGAGTGATTTACGTGTTTCAGGAAGTATGTTTCATGCGGGTCATGTGAATGAATTTTATCAAAAAGCTTTGATTTCTATTCGCAATGAATCGGATGAAGAAATCAAAAAAGATATGATGACTTATGTTTGTGGGCATTTATGTCACTGGGCATTGGATGCGACAAGCCATCCATATGTGTTTTATCGCACGGGAACTTGCAAAGGCAAGAGTGCGTGGTATCATCATCGTTTTGAATCGTTGATTGATGCGATCATGTTGAAGGTGAAAAAAGAATGTACGATTGAAGATTTTAAATTCTATGAAATCAGTGATGCATCTAAAGAAGAAGCTCGTGCCATTGCACGTATCTATGTGCCTGCAATCCGTCAGATTCTAGGCTTTGAAATCAAGCCTCATCAAATCATGGAAAGCTTGAAGGATTGGCACTTTATTGAATCCTTATTCTATGATGCTTCTGGAGATAAGCTAAAGGCACTTCAAACATTAGAGACTTTCACCAAAGCCTACAATTCATTGTCTGGATATATCGTACCGAATGAGCCAGATGATCCATATGATGTGATGAATTTATTACATACTCGTTGGGTACATCCAAGTGATGATACGTTGGTTTCAACTGAAAGTTTCTTCGACTTATACGATAAAGCCCAGCTTCTTGCGATGGAGGCAATTCGTTTATTCTTAGCGGCATGTGAGAATCCTGATTTAGATGATGATTTATTAAATCTAATTAAAGACCGGAACTATAATTTGGGTACAAATGATCACAAGGAAATGATAAATTTTGATTTAATTTACGAAAAGTAACTGGAAGGGTTTACAAGTTTTTCGATTAGGCGTATTATAAAGGTGGTAAGAGAAAGAAAGTATGGCTCACCTTTCGACTCAATATCCATCTTGTGTGTATATATCCTTCCTTAAAACACATAAGAAATTACTTTATCGATCCTTTCGATGAGAGAAAGCACTTCGGTGC
>ERZ779869.1153-NODE-1153-length-25750-cov-26.102082_pt1 | contig 25750 bp, 25 predicted proteins | sample MGYA00511557_ERZ779869 | MGnify/ENA primary metagenome ERZ779869 (study PRJEB29588, sample SAMEA2154620) | human gut metagenome | biome: human gut; feature: human-associated habitat; material: faeces | place: Denmark | collected 2008/2010 ... | reverse complement strand
CAACAAAGCAGACTACTCTGCGGACTGCTTCGCAGCCGCAGAGGTGCTGCACATTCTATCTTTATACGAAGATGAGGAATGTGGGCGGCATCACACAGACCGAAGCGATGAAGTCCAGCGACCTGTTTATGAAGTGTCGTTATCTCGACGAGCTGACCGGTGGGCGTGGAACGGTATTTGCTACCGGTACGCCCATCTCGAATTCGATGGTAGAACTTTACACCATTCAGCGGTATCTCCAGTATGCCACACTCCAAAAGTACGACTTACAGCACTTCGATGCTTGGGCGGCAATGTACGGAGAAACCGTGACTGCAATCGAACTGACGCCCGAAAGCACGGGATACAGAGCCAAAACTCGCTTCGCAAGATTTAACAACTTGCCGGAGCTGATGGCAATGTTCAAGGAGGTTGCGGACATCAAGACCGCCGATATGCTTCAGCTACCCGTGCCAGAAGTGCAGTACCACAACATTGCCGTGAAGCCATCCGAAATCCAAAAACGGATGGTGGAATCGCTCGGTGAACGAGCCGAGCGTATCCGTGGAGGCGGCGTCCTCGCCAATGTGGACAATATGCTAAAGGTGACGAACGACGGCAGAAAGCTGGCACTTGACCAGCGTATGATCGACCCGCTGCTTCCCGATGAGGACGGCAGCAAGGTCAATGTCTGCGCCGATGAGGTCTATCGGATATGGAGCGAAACGGCAGATCGGAGGTCAGCGCAGCTTGTGTTCTGCGACCTGTCCACGCCGAGAAGTGACGGCAGCTTCAATGTCTACGATGACATCCGCAAGAAACTGATCGCACGGGGTATTCCTGCGGAGGAAATCAAATTTATCCACGAGGCCGACACCGAAGCGAAGAAGCAGGAGCTTTTCAAAAAGGTGCGCCGGGGAGAAGTCCGTGTCCTGATCGGTTCTACCGCCAAGATGGGCGCAGGCACAAATGTGCAAAATAAACTCATTGCCTCTCACGATTTGGATTGCCCGTGGCGACCCAGCGACTTGGAGCAGCGAGCCGGTCGAACCGTCCGTCAGGGTAACGAGAACCCGGTTGTCGGGCTGTATCGGTATGTGACGGAGGAAACCTTTGATGCCTATCTATATCAGCTCGTGGAGGGCAAACAGAAGTTTGCCTCGCAGATTATGACGAGCAAATCGCCGGTACGGTCTGCTGACGACATCGACGAAACGGCTCTGTCCTATGCTGAAATTAAAATGCTTGCCACCGGTAATCCCTATATCAAAGAAAAGATGGACTTGGACATTCAGGTTCAGAAGCTTCGTCTATTGAAGTCTAGTTACCTATCTGAGATTTACGCCTTGGAGGACAAGATCATCAAGTATTTCCCTCAGCAGATCGCCGCGAAAAAGGAGCTGATCTCAGCACTGGGAAAAGACCTTGCCACCGCACAGGAGCACCCGAAACCCACAGATGACCGCTTTGTCGGCATCGAGGTGAAGGGTGTTTTCTATTCCGAAAAAACGGAGGGCGGGCAGAAAATTATCGACGCCTGCCAGCAGATGAGTTCTCCTGACCCGGTACGACTGGGCACCTACCGTGGCTTTGATTTGGAGCTGTCCTTCAATACAATGGAGCGCACCTATGAGGTAAAAATCCGTGGGGCGGCATCAAGGATCATCTCCTTGGGCACTGACCCTGCCGGTAACATTACCCGTATCGACAACGCCGTTGAGAAAATCTCCGAGCGTTTGGAGGCCATAAAAGCCGAGCTGGACGGCTTGGAAAAGCAGTTCGAGATCGCCAAGGTGGAGGTCAAAAAGCCCTTTGCCAAGGAGCAGGAGCTAAAAGAAAAGACCGACCGTCTGAACGTCCTGAACGGGCTTTTGAATGTGGACAAGCGGGACAATGAGCTTGCGGATGATGAATCCGGCGAGGTGGAAGAACCCCCTGAGCGCAAGGAAAAGGACTTGGAACGATGAAAAAGCGGTATGGGTGAAAGCCCGCACCGCAGATACATACCACGAACCTGCCAGTAGAAAAAGGCACGATGCTGTGATACACTATCACTAAATCATACAATTTGCGGCAAGGAGGAAACATTGTGTTCGACATACCAATAGGCGCTGACAGGAAGAAAATTCGCAAAGAAATTAACGATATATTTTCAGAGGCGCGACAAAAAGGCAAGCCGGAAAGGTGTATTCTTTGCGGAGAAGTTCAGACAAGTCTTTGCAATTCCCACTCAGTTCCTAAAATGTCCCTAAAAGCAATAGCGGATAATGGAATGCTCCTACACGCTTCCGCTGCAATCGGCTTGAATATGGAAGTTGTAAATCTGGAAGATGGAATCAATCGTTCTGGTACATTCAATTACATTTGCAGAAAATGTGATTCATCTTTCTTTCAGGACTACGAGAACTTAAATTCGCTTATAGCATATCCTTCGGACAAGATGCTTGCAAAGATAGCAGTTAAAAACTTTCTTCTTCAGTTAAGTAAACGAGCTATAGAGAGACAACTTATCCCTATTCAGCAGCGGAAGTTTAATTTGTTTTCCAATCCCCAAGACAATCTTGATTTAAACGCCTTGGATTTTGACGAGTATGAAACAGAAGTCTATTTTCACAAGCGCATTGCCGATCAGAACGAAACGGGAGGATACCAACTCTTGTACTGGGAAGTCCTTCCGTATCGTGTCCCCATTGCGACGCAAAGTGCAATTGCGCTTTCAAAAGATATGGGAGGTGCTGTGGTCAATAACATCTATGATTATCGTAATACAACGAGAATGCAGTATTTGCACATTGGCGTCTTCCCCCTGAAACAGCAGAGTGTAATTCTTGTGTTTTATCATAAGAGAGATAAGCTTTACAGAAATCTGAGACATCAGTTCAATTCATCCTCTAAGGAAAAGGTCTTTCAATTCCTCAATTATCTTATATTTGGATATACGGAGAATTTCTTCATATCGCCTAAATTGAGAGAAGAAATTGAAGCAAATCAAAAGCTTCAAATGCTTTGCTGTGAAAATAACGAGCTTCCGGAATTAGGATTTTTATCTGTAGGCAACAATTTTGGACTGGATTATACGCCAATCACCCCTGAAGAAATCCCTAATTTTCTGTCTCCTGATTGGGCTTTATAAGCTATTCAAGCTACTAACAACACCCAGCCGCTTGGTTTTCAAAAGCAATCAGGCGGCTATTTCCATTTTAAGGAGGTGTTCAAAATGAACAGCAAAGATTACAACGCTCGGCTTTATGAAAAGATGGAAGCCGAACAGGACAGATACCGTGACTGGCTTCTGTATCAGGAGCCAGCCGAAATTCTCAACCACACTTACGAATACACGGTGCGAGAGGACATCGTGATGTGTATGGAGGAACTGAAGCTTGAGCCTGAAAAGGCGAAGGCTTTGCTTCGATCTCCTTGTCCTCTAAGTGATGTGTATAAGGAGTTCCGGGACAGAGAAACCGAGCATATGGATACCATCCGTGACTCCATTGAAACGGAAGCTGACAAGAGCCTGCAACGGCAGGAGAAGAAACAGCAACGGGAAAGCAGGTGATTTTATGCCGTATATCTCGCCGGAGGTGGTGGAGCAGGCACGGCAGATCGACCTGCTGACCTATCTGCAAAACTGTGAGCCACGGGAGCTTGTCCGCATTTCCGGCAACAATTATACCACCCGCACCCACGACAGTCTGAAAATTTCCAACGGGAAATGGATGTGGTGGTCACAGCGTATCGGCGGCTACAATGCCCTTGACTATCTCGTGAAAGTCAAGGGCTGTTCTTTTGTAGAAGCGGTCGAAACGCTGGTGGGAAAAGCGGCAGTGCTGCCGTCCCTGACGGTGAAGCCCAAGCAGAAACCAGAACCGAAGGTCTTGCTTCTGCCGGATAAAAGTGCTTCCACAGATAAGATCACCGAGTATCTTTTCGGCAGAGGCATTGACTATTCCATCATCTGTTACTGCATTGAGCGTGGCCTGATCTTTGAGAGCCTGCCGTATCACAACCTTGTGTGCGTTGGCTTCGATGAGAAACACACACCCCGCTATGCTTCCTTCCGTGCTACCAACGAACGCCGCATTTTGGGCGACTGCTCCGGCAGTGACAAGCACTATTCTTTTCGGATCGCAGACAGCGACAGCGATACAGTGCATCTCTTTGAGTGCGCCATTGACCTGCTGTCCTACGCTACGTTTGAAAAGATGGCGGGCAGAGATTGGCGCAGAGATTACCTCGTTTCTCTTGCCGGTGTGTATCTTCCACGGGAGCAAATCAAGGACAGCAGCACCCCTGCCGCACTTGCGAAATTCCTCGATGAGAAGCCGCAGATTCAGAAAATCTTCCTGCACTTCGATACCGACAATGCCGGAAGAAAAGCGAGCCTTGCGCTCAAAACCATATTACCGAGCAAGTATGAAGTCATTGACAGCCCTCCGCCCCGCGGCAAGGACTACAATGACTTTCTTTGTTTTCGGCTCGGTATCCACCGCAAAAAACCAAATGAAAGGACGAATGAACGATGACTGAGTTCAGTATTTATCAGATCAACACGAACAGGGACGACAACCGTGTCTGCTTCTTGGGACTGGATACCCTTGAACGATTTCAGCACTCCAAGGCGGTCGATTCCTCCCTCTACGACCGGGTTTACGACGGAAAGCTCGATTGCAAGTCCCTTGAAGCCATCTATGAGAAGTTCAATATCGACCACCCTGACGATTACACTGGGCGCTCTCTTTCCGTTTCGGATGTGGTCGAAATCAAGGAGAGCGACACCTTTAATCCCGGCTTCTACTTCGTGGACAGCATCGGCTTCAAGGCAATTTCCTTTGACAAATCGCTCTGCAAGGAGCCTGTCAGAGATACCGCAGGCAAGCTCTCCGTTCTGCTCGTAGAACCCAATCAGTACCCCAAGATGATTGAGATCGACGACACGCTGGAGGCAATGCAGGCAATCGTTGGCGGTGACATCGAGGAATATATGCCCTTCGAGGATGAGGTCGCCATCATCTGCAATGAGGAGGGCAAGGTGCAGGGACTTCCGCCCAACCGTGCCATTTACGGTGAGCCGGAACAGGTAGAAATGACCTTTGCCGAAATGCGGAGCCGCTTTTGTGGAGCGGAAAAAGAAGGAAAAGAACACCTTTCCGGCTACATCGTTTTCACCTCGGACAGCTTTGATAAGCCCTATGATGAGCGGTCGAGAACCTACGGCGTCAGCTCCGACAATAAGGCATTCAAGGCCGGAATGGGTGGCTATTCCATCTTCGGGTCGTGCCTTGACGGAACTGACCCGTGCGTCAGACTGGACGGTTATATGTTTGGCGAGAACGCTTGGAAAATTGAAAAGTGCTATATGATGGAGCCTTCCCGTGAGATGCTGGACATTATCTGCGGGAAGTTTTTCATTACCTATGCTCCTTTTGAAGCAGAGAGGTTCCAGTCCCTCCCGCTTGACCTTGCGGAGAAATACCGTGAGAAATTCAAATACCCCGAACGCTTTATGAGAGTCAACAATGAGATCGTAGCCGTGCCTTTTAAGCCCGTCAGGGCGGACAAAGAACGCTGATCTCAACGAGAACGGGGTTCCCCGAACGCTCTGTATTATCTTAACGAGCAGACTGTTTTTACTCCTACCGGGCAAAAACAGTAAATCGCTCGTTAGGGGAACCCCTTAATACCCCGTGCAAGAAGCACCACACATTTCAAAAGAAAGGATGAAACCCATTTATGAAAAGAACGATCAAGAAGCAGTTTTGGTTTTCCCGTTACGAAGCGCAGGACTTGCAGAAGAAAGCAAAGAAAACCTGCCTGTCTGAAGCGGCGCTCGTCCGTCTGTTGCTCCGTGGTTATGAACCGAAGGAGAAGCCCGATGACCGTTTCTACGATGCGATGCGAGAGTTCTCCGCCATCGGCAATAACATCCATCAGATCTCCGTTAAGGCAAACGCCCTCGGCTTTATCGACGCTCAGAAGCTGAACGCCGAGCTTGACCGCCTGCATAAGTTTCAGGCGGATGTGGAGCGGCAGTTCCTGCGTCCCGGAGAGAGCAACCTGAAATGGCAGCAAGCAGGCTTTGGCCGGTGACGGTACGCCTTGGCACCGTACTCGACTACGCCGCCAACCCGGAGAAAACCACCAAGTCCAAATCCAAGTACAGCGATGCCGACTATCAGGCACTCCGAGATGTGGTCAACTACGCCAAGGATGGAGAGAAAACCGAACAGGAGCTTTTCTGTCAGGGCATCAACTGCACACCGGTGATTGCCCGTGAGCAGTTTGTCACTGTCAAAGAGCAGTTTGACAAGACGGACGGCATCCAAGCCTACCACGGTTATCTCAGCTTCAAGGAAACAGACATCACGCCGGAGCTTGCCCAACAGGTCGGAATGGAGTTTGCTCAAAAGATGTGGGGCGACCGATTTCAGGTGCTTGTCACCACACACCTGAACACCGACCACCTGCACTGCCACTTTGTTGTCAACTCCGTTTCGTTCAAGGACGGAAAACGAATCCAAAACAAGGAGAAAGCGTGGTGGTACTTTCGCCACATTGCCGATGAGGTTTCCTTGGAACACGGACTGTCCATTGTGCCGAATCCGGAAGCCTATCAGTCTCCACGCATCCTCACCCAAAAGGACAAGGCCGGTATGCCTACCCGCTACAACCTTGCCCGATCCGCCATTGATGAAGCCATATCGATGAGCCACAATCTGCGGCAGCTTGAATATCACCTATCTGAGATGGGCTACACCCTCGGCTCCAATCCACGGCGAAAATACTGGACGATCAAAGGCAAGGGCGACGAACGCCCCATCCGACTGCACCGGTTGGGTGACGAGTACACCAAGGAGCGCATCACGCAGCGGCTCATTGAAAACCGGGATAACATCAGCTTTGAACCGTTCCAGCCCAAGACCTACCAACCAAAGCAATACCGGCTCAGAACACGGAGTGACAGAATTGCAAAGGTCGGCGGCCTGTATGGGCTGTACCTCTATTACTGCTACCGACTCGGCTATCTGCCGAAGTACAAGGCAGGACAACAGAATCACGCAAGAATTCACTACCTTTTCAAAGGGGATCTGCTAAAGATCGATGAACTCACCAAACAGGTCACGCTGCTCGGCAAGCACCACATCGGTACAGACGAGCAGCTTTTTTCATACAAGCACTCGGTCGAGGAGCAAATCAAGACCTTAACTGCCGACAGAACGCACCTCCGAAATGAAATACGAAAAGTGAACATCACAGATGCAGAGCTGTCACAGGCAAAGGCAAGTATCTCACTTCTCAGCGAGAAGCTGAAAGAACTCCGCAAGGAGGTCAAACTCTGTCAGGACATTGCCATCCGTTCCAAGGTTATCGAAGAAAAGGTGGATGCAGTCCGAGCAGAGGAAGAAAAATCAAAACGAAAGGAGAACCGCAACTATGAACAACGGCGGTGATGCGGCTGAGCAGGTCGTCAGGCTCTCGCTTGAAGGCTTTGAAGTTGCCGCAAAACTTACAGGCTCGGCGGCAAAGAATGTCGCCCTGCTTCTCGTGTCCGTGCTGAAGCAGGAACAGCAAACCAAAGGCAAGGCACGACTCACCAATATGATTCGCTCCGGCAAGGAGCTGAAGGTATTCTCTATTCCCCAGAAAGACTTGCCCCAGTTCACCAAGCAAGCCAAGCGGTACGGTGTTCTCTACTGCGTTCTGCGTGACAAGAGCAACAAGGGTGATAATGTTCCCGTGGATATTATCGCCCGTGCAGAGGACACTTCCAAAATCCAGCGCATCGTTGAGCGCTTTGAGATCGGCAAGGTCGATAAGGCGGGCGTTATCACGCAGGCCGAACAGGACAAGGCTGACCGGGAAGCCGTGGCACAGGAAGTGCCGACCAAAACTAAGGGCGAGATCATCGTGGAGGAAGCAATGGGAACGCCGATGCAGAAAGAAGGTCAGTCCCACGAAAACCCTACGGTCGCAAAGACGGAAAAAAGCCCTCCGTCCGAGCGAAGCTCCGAGATCAGCGGTTCGGCTACTGACCGGGGTACAGCAAAGCAGGCAGATAAGAAGCCTTCGGTGAGAGAAAAGCTGGAGCGTTATAAGTCTGCGGCAAAAGCTGATAAGGAAGCAGACCGTGCCGAGCCTGAGCGTTCCAAGGAGAAAGTCAAGGCTCCCGAACCGTCCCGTCAGACGGTTCACCATCAACCGAAAAAGAAAGGTAAAACGAAAGAGAGGTAATCGTTATGACCAGCAACTTCACCCCTAAGAAATCCGGGACTGCGGCTCGACCGCAGCTCTCCCCGGAGGAATACGCCGCCAAGAAAAAGGCGGAGAAGGACGCCGTTTATCAGATGATCGACGACACCGCAACCGAGATCGTCCGTGATCCCGAAAAGTTCAGGGGCTACCTTGATACACAGGCACGAATGGATCGCTACTCTGCCGCCAACGCTCTGCTCATCTATAAGCAACAGCCGCAGGCCACCCAGCTAAAAGACTTTGGCGACTGGCAGGAGGACGGCGTGAAGGTCAACAAGGGTGCTAAGAGTCTGTCCATTCTTGAACCTGTTGAATACACCAAGAATGACGGCTCTACCGGCATCTCCTACAATGTCAAAAAGGTCTTTGATGTGGCGCAGACCAGTGGAAAGAAGCCTGCCGCACCGACGCTTGACCGTGATCCCCGCAGGCTCGTTGCGGTTATGCTGGACACAGCTCCCATTGACGTAGCCACCGTGGAGGAACTGCCTTCTCCCAATATGGGAGCGTTCTATAAGAACGAGGATCAGACCCTGTATATCAAACGGGACATCGGGGACAGCGTAGCCCTCTGCCAGTGCGTGGCGCAGGAGCTGGGACACGCCCAGCTTGCAATGAACTGTGAGGCATACAGCCGCAGGGATATGGGCTTCTCCGCCGTCTGCGTCGGCTATATGCTCTGCCGCAAGTTCGGTGTGGATGTGAAGAACTTCGCCATTGATCGCATTCCCGAAGAACTGGCGGGCAAGTCCCCCAAGGAAATTCGTGCGGAGCTTTCCAAGACCCGTTCTGCGATGAGCGAGATCGGCTCTCGTGTGTCCGAGGAAATCTATCGCCGCCGAGCAGACCGAAGTAAGGATCAGGAAAGATGAGGTGGAAACGATGAGAGAGGAGCACTATCACATCGCCTTGGACGATTATGAACACGGCATAGTGATTCGAGCTTTGAACGACACGAAGACCGACCTGATGAATGAGGGTAAATCCACCGATGCCGTGGACGATCTTATCATCAAGGTCGGCTATGCCCCAAAGAAGAAATTCAAGGTCATTGAGCGAAAGGAATCTGACCGTGAATCGAGATAACGACCGACAGACATCCGTTATCCTCTCCCTGATCGGTATCATCCCTGTTGTGTGGCTGGCACTGCTCATTGCACCGTCCATCAAGGGCGGTTTGCCGGAGATACTGCCCAGCCTTATGAATGTAATGAACGACCCGTTCCATATAGAGCTTTGTGAGGACAGTGTGAAAACTGTCCTCATTTTGCTTCTCTGCTACGGAATGGGAATCGGCATCTACTTCTCTACACGCAGGAACTACCGCAGGCGGGAGGAACACGGCTCGGCAAAGTGGGGCAATGCCAAAGCCGTGGACAAGAAATACCGGCAAAGCCCGCCATCCGAAAACAAGCTGATGACGCAGGATGTCCGTATCGGACTCAATGGTAAGAAACACCGTCGCAACCTGAACACATTGGTCTGCGGCGGTAGCGGTGCCGGTAAGACCCGGTTTTATTGCAAACCGAATCTGATGCAGGCAAACACCAGTTTTGTCATTCTCGATCCGAAGGGTGAGATCGTCCGTGATGTGGGAAACCTGCTGGAACAAAAGGGCTATGAGATCCGAGTCCTTGACCTGATCTCAATGGAGAAAAGCCATTGCTATAACCCGTTCGTCTATCTACATTCCGACAACGATGTGCAGCGGCTTGTTACCAACCTCTTTAAGAGTACCACGCCGAAAGGCTCACAATCCAACGATCCGTTTTGGGACACTTCGGCATCAATGCTTCTGTCTGCGCTTGTCTACTATCTGCACTATGAAGCGCCGGACGATGAGCAGAACTTTGCGATGGTAATGGAGATGCTGCAAGCAGCAGCCATCGACAACGAGGAAGATCCCCGCCCATCCCCACTGGACTGTCTGTTTTCCGACTTGGAGCTGGACAGACCTGACCATATTGCCCTGAAGTATTACAGAAGCTATCACACCGGTTCGGCAAAGACCCTGAAATCCATTCAGATCACGCTTGCCGCACGGCTTGAAAAGTTCAACTTGGAGAGCTTGGCGGCTTTGACCTGTACCGATGAGCTTGACCTTGCTTCTATGGGCGAAAAGAAAGTGGCACTGTTCGCCATTATCCCGGACAACGATTCCAGCTTTAATTTCTTGGTCAGCATCCTTTACACCCAGCTTTTTCAGCAGCTCTTCTTCTCTGCTGACCATATTCACGGCGGCGCATTGCCGATTCCCGTTCACTTCTTGATGGACGAGTTTGCGAATGTTTCATTGCCAGACGACTTTGATAAGATACTGTCCGTTATGCGCTCCCGTGGCGTATTCGTCAGTATCATCTTGCAGAACTTGGCACAGCTCAAGGCGCTGTTTGAAAAGCAGTGGGAAAGCATCGTCGGCAACTGCGATGAATTTCTCTATCTCGGTGGCAACGAGCAGTCCACGCACAAGTATGTGTCAGAACTGCTGGGCAAGGAAACCATTGACACGAACACCTATGGAAAAAGCTCTGGGCGAAGCGGAAACTATTCCACCAACTATCAGATCAGCGGTCGAGAGCTTCTGACCCCGGATGAGGTCAGAATGCTGGATAACCGCTATGCCATCTTGTTCATCCGAGGAGAGCTTCCCGTGATGGACTTGAAATATGACATTCTCAAGCACCCGGAGGTGAACCTGACAGCCGACGGAAAAGGCGGCGTCTACGAGCACGGAAAGGTCACAAGTGATGTCGCTACCATTGAGGTCAGACCCCTCGACGATGATACCGTCCCTGAAACGGAGGTATCAGAAACTACCTATGAGCTGTTGTCCGACGAGGACTTCGACTCGGAAACCACTACTACAACATCGAAATTACGGAGGTAACTACTATGAGCATTTTTAAGAAGAACACCGAGAAGCATTCCAATAAGCTGCCTATGACCGGCAAGGTCAAGAAGGGCTTCCGTCTCCACTGCACCACGATTATGGGTGCAGCGCTTGTCCTCGGCACCTCGGTCACGGCATTCGCTGCCAGTGACCCCATTACCGTTATCAATAACCTGTCCACCTTCATCTTTGGGCTGATTCGTGCCATCGGACTTATCCTGCTGGGCTTTGGTGTGGTGCAGGTTGGTTTGTCCCTGAAGTCCCACGACCCTTCTCAGAGAGCCAACGGCTTTCTGACCCTTGCGGGGGGTGTCATCATCACCTTTGCAAAGGAGATCCTCGACCTGATCGTCGGCTAAGTCAATCCATCGTGGGGTGTTCCTGGCTTTTCAGGAACACCCCCTATTCTTTGAAAGGAGGTGCTTTTCGTGAGCGACAACTGGGTCGTACAAAACCTTGAAAACGCACTGGAAACTTGGAACGAAAAGCTGGCTGAGATTTGGCAGCTCGTCACGACAACGCCTCAGGACTTCAAAGGCGGAGGGATTTGGGGCGTGATCGTCAACATCAACGGCGCAGTGCAGTCTATCGGACTTGCACTCCTCGTTCTCTTTTTCGTGGCCGGTATGGTGAAAACCTGCGGCAGCTTTACGGAAGTCAAGAAGCCGGAACACGCTCTCAAGCTGTTTGTTCGCTTCGCCATTGCCAAGGGCGCTATCACCTACGGGATGGAATTGATGCTCGCTTTGTTCAACATCGTACAGGGTACGATCTCAACGATTATGGGTTCGGCAGGCTTTTCTTCCCCGCAACAGACGGTTTTGCCTGCGGAAATGATAACGACCATCGAGGACTGCGGCTTTTTTGAGAGCATCCCGCTATGGGCGGTGACGCTCATCGGTGGGCTGTTCATTACCGTAATGTCCTTCATCCTGATAATGACCGTGTACGGACGCTTTTTAAAACTGTATATGTACACGGCGCTTGCCCCGATTCCGCTTTCCACCTTTGCCGGTGAACCGAGTCAGAATGTGGGAAAATCCTTCATCAAAAGCTACTGTGCCGTCTGCTTGGAGGGCGCTGTGATCGTATTGTCCTGCATCATCTTCTCCCTATTTGCATCCAGCCCACCTGTAGTGGACCCGAATGCAGCGGCAGTTACGCAGGTGTGGAGCTATGTTGGCGAACTGCTCTTTAATATGCTCGTCCTCGTGGGCAGTGTGAAAATGAGTGACCGCATCATCCGAGAGATGATGGGCCTGTAAGGAGGACGCAGTGAGAAATAACACCAAAATCTACAATCGTTTCAAGGACTACGCCCTTGAGGACTGCGATTGCCGGTACTGCCTGCACTACGGCGGCAGACGAAAGCACAAGTTGAAATGCCTTGCCGATGCGTGTGCCTGCACGGAGGAAATCAAGCAGGCGAAAGGATGTTATCGCAGAGAAAGGAGCTTCAATGGAAGTTAAAATCAACCGGGAAATCCGCAACTACACGGAGTCGATGTTCTTTGGACTGTCTATGCGACAGTTCATTTTTTCGGCCTGTGCCTGCGTGGTGGCAGTGGGACTCTATTTCCTGCTCAAGCCTTATGTCGGCACGGAAACCGTTTCGTGGATGTGCATTTTGGGAGCCGCACCCTTTGCGGCGCTTGGCTTTATCAAATACAACGGGATGACGGCAGAGCAGTTTCTTTGGGCTTGGTTCAAATCCGAGTTTCTGATGCCCAAGAAGCTGACCTTCCGTTCCACCAACACCTACTTGGAAATGATGAGGCCGAATATGGAACACAAACAGAAGGAGGTATGGAAAGCCAATGATTAAGACACTTCGCAACCTGCTCAAGCAGGATAAAGAACGGTTTGTTGTGCCGAGAGGCGTTCAGGATGTGATCCCTATTAAGGTGATTTATGACGACGGCATCTTTCAGGTCGGCAGAGATAAGTTCTCCAAGACCTATAAGTTCAGCGACATCAATTACGCCGTAGCCAGCTGTGCGGACAAGGAAGCAATGTTCCTTGAATATTCCGAGTTGCTCAATTCCCTTGACAGCGGCGCAACCACGAAGATCACCATCAACAACCGCCGTCTGAACCGTGCGGATTTTGAGAAGACCATTCTTCTTCCCCTCAAAGGTGATGCGCTGGACGAGTACCGTGAGGAGTACAATCGGATGCTTTTGGAGAAAGCCATCGGCGCAAACTCCATCATTCAGGAGAAGTATATCACCATCTCTGTCTGCAAGAAGAATGTGGAGGAAGCGAGAAATTACTTTGCCCGTGTTGGCGCAGACCTGATCGCTCATTTTGGGCGACTGGGCAGTAAGTGCGTGGAGCTGGAGCCGGACGAACGGCTTCGCATTTTCCACGACTTTTACCGTGCCGGTGAAGAAACGGAGTTTCGCTTTGACATCAAGGAAACCCGCAGAAAGGGTCACGACTTCAAGGATTTCATCTGTCCGGACTCGATTGAGTTGTTCCCGGACTATTTCAAACTCGGCGAACGCTACGGCAGAGTGCTGTTTTTGAGAGAGTATGCCTCTTATATCAAGGACAGTATGGTGGCCGAAATGACCGATCTGAACCGCAATCTGATGATGTCCATTGATGTTGTTCCCGTACCTACGGACGAAGCTGTACGAGAAGCGGAGAGTCGTCTGCTGGGCGTGGAAACCAACGCAACCAACTGGCAGCGCAGGCAGAACGCCAACAACAACTTTTCGGCGCAGCTTCCTTACGACATTGAACAGCAGCGCAAGGAAATGAAGGAGTTCCTTGATGACCTGACCACCCGTGACCAGCGAATGATGTTTGCTGTCCTGACGATGGTTCATACCGCCGACACGAAGGAACAGCTCGATAATGACACCGAAGCTCTGCTTACCACTGCAAGAAAGCATCTGTGCCAGTTCGGTGTTCTCAAATTCCAGCAGCTTGACGGAATGAACACGGCGATGCCCTTTGGCGTTCGGAACATCAACTCCTTCCGCACCCTGACCACCGAGAGCCTTGCTGTCTTTATCCCCTTCCGGGTGCAGGACATTTGCCATACCAATGGTGTTTACTATGGGCAGAATGTCATTTCCAAGAATATGATCATCGCAGACCGCAGACAGCTTTTGAACGGCAACGAGTTCATTCTCGGTGTTTCGGGTGGTGGCAAATCTTTTACTGCAAAGAATGAAATCATCAATCAAATGCTATCGGGTGATTCGGATATTTTGCTAATAGATCCAGAGCGAGAGTACACTCCTCTTGTGCGGGCGCTGGGCGGTGAGATCATCAACATCTCTGCCACTTCTCCCACCCATATCAACGCTATGGATATGAACCGGGAATACGGTGACGGAGCAAACCCCGTCATTCTGAAATCCGAGTTCATTATGTCCCTGTGCGAGCAACTCATCGGAGGCAACAATCTCGGCGCAGTGCAGAAGTCCATCATTGATCGCTGTACGGCAAGCGTCTACCGCACCTATCAGCAGAACAACTATACCGGCGAAGTGCCGACCTTGCAGGACTTTAGAGCAGAGCTTTTGAAGCAGTCCGAACCTGAAGCGCAGGAGATCGCCCTTGCCATTGAGCTGTTTACCAACGGTTCTCTGAATACCTTTGCTAAGAAAACCAATGTGGACACGGACAATCGCCTGATTTGCTATGACATCCTTGACCTCGGCAAGCAGCTTATGCCCATCGGTATGCTGGTCGTCCTCGACTCTATCCTGAACCGTATTACGGCCAACCGTGCCAAGGGCAAGAACACCTTCATCTTCATCGATGAAATCTACCTTCTGTTCCAGCACGAGTACAGTGCAAACTTCCTGTTCACCCTTTGGAAGCGTGTGCGAAAGTACGGCGCTTATGCCACGGGCATCACGCAGAATGTGGACGACCTGCTTCAGTCCCACACGGCAAGAACGATGCTGGCAAATTCCGAGTTCATTGTTATGCTCAATCAGGCATCCACGGACAGATTGGAGCTTGCGAAACTGCTGAACATCTCGGACACCCAGCTTTCCTATATCACCAATGTGGATGCCGGTCACGGACTGATCAAGGTTGGCTCCAGCCTCGTGCCGTTTGCTAATAAGTTCCCCAAAAACGCGAAGCTCTACAAGCTGATGACCACCAAACCGGGCGAGGGTGCTTAACCCTTGCATTACAGAAAGCAATCCGCAGTTAAATAAATTGCCTAAAAGTTTTGCGGTTTATAATCGCAAAACAAATTGACTTTTTATGAGAATTGCGGTATACTATCTACAAACGGAGGTGGTCACGATGATTTACAGACCTTTGTATGTAGATAAAATTATGGCTTATGTGGATACGCCATTTGTAAAAATCCTCACGGGAGTGCGCCGTTGCGGAAAGTCAACGATCCTGAAAATGATTATGGAACGGCTGAAAACGCAGCGTGGTATTCCGGAGGATCGCATTGTCAGTTGCCGATATGACTCAATGGAATATGAGGATATGACGGCGAAGCAGATGTACGCTGAATTGAAAGAGCGCCTGTCCCCGGAGGGAAAAACCTATCTGTTTCTTGACGAGGTGCAGGAAATCAAGGGCTGGGAAAAGGTCGTCAATTCGCTGGCATCGGACTTCGATGTTGACCTGTATGTGACAGGCTCCAACTCCCGCATGATGTCCTCTGAGATCTCGACCTATCTGACGGGACGGTATGTGTCTTTCCGCATCTTCACCTTGTCCTTTGGCGAATACCTGATGTTCAAACGCCAATATACCGATGTGGTCGATCCCAAAGCCGAGCTTGCCAACTATGTACGCTTGGGCGGTTTTCCTGCAACACACTTGCAGGCATATTCTCAGGACGAGGTCTACACCATCGTGCGGGATATTTACAACTCCACGATTTTCTCGGATATTGTAAAGCGCAATCAGGTGAGGAAGGTTGACCAGTTGGAACGGGTGGTCAAGTACACCTTTAACAATGTGGGCAACACTTTCTCGGCAAAATCCATTTCGGATTATCTGAAAGCGGAACACCGTGCGCTGGACAACGAAACGGTTTACAGTTACTTGGAGAAGCTGGAGAAAGCGTATCTTCTTCACCGTTGCTCTCGCTTTGATTTGCAGGGTAAGGAAATCCTGAAAACGCAGGAGAAATTCTATCTTGCAGATACCGCCCTTCGGTACAGTGTTCTCGGCTACAACGCTGACAGCGTGGCATCCAGTCTTGAGAATGTCGTGTACTTGGAGCTTTGCCGCAGAGGATATACCGTCAATGTCGGTAAATCCGGCAGCGGTGAGATCGACTTTGTGGCAGTACGGCAAAATGAAAAGCTCTATGTGCAGGTGACGCAGGAGCTTCGTTCTCCGAAAACGGAAAAACGGGAATACGACCGTTTGCTGGAGATCCACGACAACTACCCCAAATACGTTCTCACAACGGATGAGTTCTCAGGAGGAAACTATGAGGGCATCAAGACGATGCACATAGCGGACTTCTTGTTAAGCTCTGAATATTAAACGACAGAATCGTGAAATGCTCGCTTGTCAACAGGCGGGCATTTTGCTTTTCGGAAAGGAAATTCAATGAAAAAGAAAATCTGTATGATTCTCATTGCGGTGTTTGTGGCCGTCCTCGGCACAAGCACCTATTTTATTATCGACCACCACAAGAAAGCAAATAAGCAAGCGGAGCTTTATGACGAGCTGGCTGACCTTGTGGATGCTGCGGCGCAGACAAATGCCGCAACGGAAGCGATGAAGCAGATTCCATACTCTGAGGAAAAGATGCTTCTGCCGGAGCTTGCCGAGCTGTACCAGCAGAACGGTGATTTGGTGGGCTGGATCAGCATTGCCGGCACCAACATCAACTATCCCGTGATGCAGTCGGTGTATGAGCCGAATTTCTATCTAAAACACGGCTTTGATAAGAAATACTCCGACTATGGCTGTCCCTATGTGCAGGAGGATTGCGATGTGCAGGAGCCGTCCGACAATCTTGTCATCTATGGACACCATATGTCCAACGGTTCGATATTTGCCCACCTTGAAAAATTCAAGAGCAAAGACTTTTGGAACGAGCATCGGATGATCACCTTCAATACACTGACGGATAAGCAGGAGTATGAGATCGTTGCCGTATTCCGCACGGTGGTCTACACCGACAGTCCAGAAGCATTCAAGTTTTATCGCTTTATAGACGCAGAGAGCGCCAATGAGTTTGACGACTTTATTGCTAAGAGCAAGGAGCTGTCTTTCTATGATACCGGCGTGACCGCCGAATACGGCGATAAGCTCATTACGCTGTCTACCTGTGAGTACAGCCGCAACAACAGCCGTCTTGTGGTCGTGGCGAAGCGCATAACGGAGGACGGTGGTGCGGATGCTGCCAAGACTCACGCCGAAGCAACGGCAGAGGGCGAACGCCCTAATTAAGCGCCTTTGTGCCAATTATGACAACGGCAACTGCCTTGCGCTGGACGACGGAGAACCCTGCGCCTGTGTGCAGAGCATCTCATACTCACTTCTCTGCAAGTATTTCCGCAAAGCTGTTTTGCCGGCAGAGCCTTTGCTGGAAGCGGATATTCTTGGCACACGCTTTGAAAAGTGCGTGTCCTGCGGTGCGCCGATTATCAAGAAGGGCAACCGAAAGAAATATTGCGAGAAGTGCGCTCAAAGAGCTTACAAAGCTCAGCAGGCAGAGTACGCAAGAAGAAAACGGGCAGAGTCGAAAAATAGGCGCTGAAAAAGCCAGCAATATCAAGACTTTTCAGCTCCCGCACTTTGAGGGGTAAGGTGTTTATACCTTTACCCCTCGTTTTTAATTTAGGGGCGTTTGGGTACGCCCCGGAAAGGAGGGTTCAATGGCTGATATTAAAACGAGAGATATCGTGAAAGGCACAATCAAGAAGATCGACAAAGCGGCAATCGCCGCAGACCGTATGCGCTCCGCCTATGTGCAGACGAAGGAAAAGGCAGAACACACAACGCACCCGGATGAGCATAATGCCGAGGAGTACGCCTCCGACCGAGTGGAAGGTGGCGTTGACCGTATCACGCACGAAGCGGCGCACCAGTTTGATAAGCAGGGGCGCAAGGGACTGGAAGAAACGAAACGGAATGTGTCCAAAGCAAAGGACGGTGTTCAGAGGTTCCGGGAAAAGTGGGCGGCTGAGTCAATGAAAAGGCAAACTGTCCGCACCTCCGGGAATAAGACCATCAAGGCGGTCGAGCAAACGGAAAAGACGATCAAACAGTCTGCCGGTAAGAAAACCATCAAGACTGCCGGGAAAGGCACAGCCAAAGCCGCACAGAGGTCGGTCAAGACCACGAAAACGGCAATCAAGACCACACAGCAGGCGGCAAAGACGGCGCAGAAAACCGCACAGGCTACGGTGAAAGCATCGCAAAAAGCTGCACAAGCCGCCAAAGCCGCAGCCAAGGCAACAGTTGCCGGTGTAAAAGCTGCCGTAAAAGCAACGATTGCCGCAGTCAAAGCGATCATAGCGGCGACAAAAGCACTGGTCGCCGCTATCGCCGCAGGCGGCTGGGTTGCCGTTGCGGTCATTGTCGTAATTTGCCTGATTGCTCTGATTTGCGGCTCGGTTTTCGGGATATTCTTTTCCGGCGAGGATTCCGGAACGGGAATGTCGATGCAGACTGCCGTGCAGGAAATCAACGCTGATTACAATGCCAAGATGGAAGCGGAGAAAAGCTCCGTTTCTTATGATGATATGGAGATCAGCGGCGGTCGTGCTGTTTGGAAAGATGTGCTGGCGGTCTATGCGGTCAAGACCAATACCGACAAGGACAATCCGCAGGAGGTTGCCACGATGGACGAAAGCAAGAAGCAAATCCTCTCGGACATCTTTTGGGAGATGAATAGCATTTCTTCCCGGAGCGAGAGCCATTCGGAAACGGAGATCACCGAAACGGATGACGGAAACGGCAACATTGTTCAGACGGAAACGACCATCACAAAGACGACACTCTATATCACTGTTTCACATAAGACAGTAGAGGAGATGGCTGATCTTTACGGCTTTGACGCAGAGCAACGGGAGTACCTTGTGGAACTGCTCAAGGACGAGAATAACTCCATATGGGCGGCGGTACTGTACGGCATTCGATACAGCGACGATCAGATCGTCACCGTGGCTCTTTCTCAGGTCGGCAATGTTGGCGGTCAGCCTTACTGGTCTTGGTATGGGTTCGGAAGCCGTGTGGAATGGTGCGCTTGTTTTGTAAGCTGGTGTGCCGATCAGTGCGGCTATATCGACACTGGGGTTATACCCAAATATGCAGGCTGCGTGAACGGCGTCCAGTGGTTCAAAGACCGTGGACAGTGGATAGATGGCTCTGCCGAGCCTGTCCCCGGAATGATTATTTTCTTTGATTGGGATAATAAAGGTTCGTCGGGTCCGCAGGACGGACAATCTGACCACACCGGCATTGTCCAAAAGGTCGAGAACGGTATCGTTTATACCGTTGAGGGGAACTCAGGCGATAGTTGCCGAGTAAACCAGTACAGCGTGGGTCACTATGAAATCCTCGGATACGGAGTGCCGAATTATTAAATAGGGGATATAACATAAAAGAGAGCATTGTTGTCAATTCTCCGCAGAGTTCATATACCTATGCATTCCAAATGACGGCTAAGGGACTGAGTGCGGAGTTGACAGACGAAGGCTCGGTAGAACTGAAAAATGAGGAAGGCACAGAGATATTCACCATACCCGCACCGTATATGACAGATGCTGACGGAGCTTCATCTGCGGAGGCGAGATATGTTCTTGCCGAGACAGATGACGGATACATACTAGGGCTCATTGCAAGTCCGGAGTGGATAAACGCCTCAGGCAGAGCATTCCCGGTGGTTATTGATCCGAGTGTTTATCTTCATTATAAGAGCAGTGACATGAAGACCACATACCTGCGGCAAAACATGCCGGACAGCAAGAGCCCGTCGTATGCGGAAATACTGTGCGGCAGAAATAACACTAATCAGAAGGAACTTCTGACACTGCTGTATCGGGATGGATACACGCTTTCAGAAGTAGCAGATCGGATATACCGCACCTCTGTTGCGGCGGTTTCGCTTAGACTCTCCCGCATACAAAAGCGAATCCGCCAATTTGTTGCGGAGAATGGAGGGCTGGGAAATGACTGATTTCAAAAAACGCCCTCCGTATATGGAGCTGTGCCTGTGCCGCAGATGTGCGGATGTCTACTTCAACGATCCTGCCTATTGGGTTGAACGCTCCAATCCCATTCAAACGGTGCGGGAGCTTTGCGATGTGTGTAGCCAATACCGTGGCTTTGACTATTCGATTTGGAAGAAGCCCTCGAATGTGCGATTGCCAAAATCGCATCGTTGAGGAGGTGTCCGAAAATGAATATGATTAAGGCAGATAAAGAAAACAATATTTTCGGTGCACTGAAACTCATTGAGCAGCTTTATCTTGACGGCGAAATTCCCGGCTATGTATTTAGGAACATCCTTCAGGAATACAAGGATGATGTCTGCATTGCCGATTTTACCTGTTACAAAAAAGAAAAGCAGGAAGGTGAGGATAAGTAATGTATGGATTAAATTCTGATTTTCAAAAGAGAGATGTTGCTATATATGCCCGTGTATCCACGGAACACGAAGCGCAGCTTTCAGCTCTCGGCAACCAGTTGGACTGGTACAAACCTATTTTGGCGGCAAGACCCGACTGGACTCTGACCGCACAGTATATTGATGAGGGCATTACGGGAACCTCCGCTGAAAAGCGCCCACATTTTATGCAGATGATCGAGGATGCCCGACAGCGGAAATTCAATATGATCATCACCCGTGAGGTGTCCCGTTTTGCCCGAAACACGGTGGACACACTGCAATACACACGTCTGCTGAAGGAATATGGCGTTGAGGTCTTTTTCATCAATGATAACATCAAGACCTTTGACGGGGACGGCGAGCTGCGGCTTACGATCATGGCAACGCTTGCGCAGGATGAAAGCCGCAAGACCTCTATCCGTGTGAAAGCCGGACAGCAAACCTCCATGCAGAACGGCGTGTTTTACGGCAACGGGAACATTCTCGGATACGACCGTGTCGGCAAAGAGATGGTCATCAACCCCGAACAGGCAAAGACAGTGCGGATGATCTATGATATGTACCTGAGCGGAATGGGAGTGACGGCCATTCAGTATGAGCTTGAAAAGGCGGGACGGCTGACGGCCATGGGAAAGGAACGGTGGTTTTCGTCGTACATTGCGAAAATGCTCCGCAACTCCTTTTACTGCGGGATCATAACCTATCACAAGGAGTATACGCCCGATTTTCTGAAGCAGAAGAAAATCAAGAATTACGGTGACATGGAGTATGTTCAGGTGCAGGGCACACATGAGCCGATCGTGACCGTTGAGGAGTATGAGCAGGTGCAAAAGCTCATGGATGCCAAGTCGGTAGTCCTGAAAAACCATAACAAAGGAAAACGCAGAACCGGCAGACAGCCACATTCCACCGCCTATGGGCGGCTGATGATCTGCCAGTGCGGAAATAAGTTCAACCTGCGGTTTCATTCCCGTGACGGACGGACAGGCGGCGTGGATTACCAGTGCTACACATCGGTAAACCGTGGAAGCGCTGCCAAACGGCTGAACAAGGGCCTCTCTATTGAGCATTCGTGCGAAACGCCCTATCTTCAGGGCTGGAAGCTGGAAATGATGGCGGAGCAGATTTTTGATCGGTACATCGAAAATGCGGACAAGGTAATGAATCTGTCCTATGCGATGCTCGAAAAGCACATTGCCGATCAGGAAGAGCTGCCGGACAACACGGATGTTATCCAGCGTAAGCAAGGCGAGATCGAGAAGCTGATGAACAAGCGAACGAACCTCATTGAGATGAGAGCCGAGGGCGACATTGATCGGGATATGTTTCGCTCAAAGAAGCAGGAGATTGAGGATCGTGTGGCCAAGCTCACGGAAGAAATCAAGGGCTTACAGCCGGAAAAGGAGCAGACAAGCTGTGAGGACTATTCGGTCAAGCTATTGGCGCTGAGGGAACGCCTGAAGGAATATATCGGATTTGACTACTCGGTTATCCCCGAAAGCATTGTGGAGGCATTTATTGAGCGCATTTGGGTATCAAAGGACGAGTTCCGTTGGTATCTGAGAACCGGAAGCGGAACGGATGGCGAATTTGACCCGGATGACCACATCAAAATCGGTTCCTTTACGCTTACTCTCGACGATGCGAAAAAATACCTGTACAGCTTCTCGACCCGCAGACGGGTTTACAAGTGGAAAGACCTGAATGTCACCGTGTGGGTGTGAAAACGAAACAACAGAATGCATAGAAACAGAGGAAGGGGTACGGAAATATTCCGTACCCCTTATTGCTTAAATATCGAGCTATAATTGAGGCCAAGGCTATATAACCTTGCTAACGACAGTTAACTACAACTCAGTGAACTCAAAAAACACAGAGGAATAGCCAAGCAGTTTGCAGAGGCTCAATTTTGCCCGTGTCTCAACATAAGCAGACATTTTGGCCGCTTATTCGGATTTGCAGAGAAGCCGAGTATATTTGATTTCTCAATCACAAAGCCAACGTCTTTGTACAATTTAATGGCGGCTTCATTATTTTCCAACACATGAAGATACATATCTTTACTTGAATAATCTTCTATAAACCGAACAAGTAGCTGTTTGCCGATTCCTCTGTCTCTGAAATTGGAGGCAACGCAGAAACTATGTAGATATAGCGAATTGTCCGGCTCGGAGTATATATTGTTTAGGATTTTTTCGAAATAATTTTCACATGTGTATATATAGCTATTCGGCAAAATTGCGTATTTTCCCTTTAAATCGCGGTAATCCATTCCGCATTTAGTGTCTTTATCAAAAAAGCATAGTACACCTGCCAAGCGTCCGTCACTTTTGGCAATATACATATTGTTGCTCCCGAAAGGACCATTGACATCTGCAAAGAACTCTGGCAAAACGGTTTTAGCTATTGTTCGTCGTGAAAAAGCTACCGGGAATATGTATGGATCTGCACAGAACATAATTGCAGCTACCTCTTCATACGATTTCACGGAAGCGCCTTTTTCTATTTCGATTTTTCCGGAGTTTGTATCATTTGCGTACAGATTAAAATCATGCCAATGATCTAAAGAATACTGCGCCTGTAGTATTTCTCTGCCATGTGCTATACGGTATGCCTTCCACGCTTTGTAGAGTTTGAAGCATCCTCTGTAATCATCGGGAAATACGAACAAATGCTTCTTCTGAATTTCCGGATTGTTCACAGCTAAGAAAAATCTATATGACATGAGATCGTCTATGACCTCAAGCTTTAGCGTGCCATTAAGCACCAGTGGGGCAAGCCCCTCAAGATAAACGAGATAATTGACTACATATTGCCTGTTGGTGTTATTTATAACCGAATTAGTGCGCGGTATACCATCTATTTCGTCCATGTATTCTTTATCGATAAGCCGTTCAATTTCAATCACATTCTCGTCTTCCAAAAATGATTGATTGTACTGAAACAGGAAGCGTGCGGCTTCTATTTCGCTCTGCTGCTTGGCTTCCCGGTTATCCTGACCAAGCTGCACTATGATCATCACGGCAGCCAGCGCCTGGACTATTACTTGCCCTGTTGATGCTATTGTAGAGGCCTGATCAGGATCCATCGCAAATAGTTTCGTCAAACACTCAAGCATAAATTGGGATATCACAAATGGCAGTACGATCAAAAGCACTGCGGCTATCACGAGACGCTGTATATTCTTTTTCCTCATCCCTAAATCTCCTTTATGTATTCATTCCCTGCGCTACCAGTTAAATTTTAACTGTATCATATTTGAAATTATATATTACAACTAAAAAATGTCAACGGCGATATGCGGAATTTGGACGATTTTTCTGTTTTATCATACGCAAACTCTTGTCCATTTCTTTTTAAAACAACCATGCCATGCTGCGCAGAATAGCTTCTGCTCTATTGAACTGCCTGCATATGAAAGAGGCGTGTGTATCAATCTCGCTGTAGTGTAACTTCGTCCTCAACTTCGGTGAAAAGTTGACGTGTTTACTTGTAAACATTTCAGCAAAGCTGTTGATTTTCTTCTCCCACTTGCGTATAATGTTAATTGAAAAGTATCATGATAATACCAGAAAGTTTTCAGCAGAGGATGGAGCATGGAAATAAAACGAGATCGCTATTTGGAGAAAATCATCTCCTTTATGTGGGATGGACAGATAAAGGTAATCACCGGCATTCGCCGATGTGGAAAGTCCTATCTGCTTCGTAATTTGTTTAAGGGATACCTTCTCAGCGAGGGGGTTGCCGAAGATCACATTTTATCATTTGAACTGGACTTGACCCGTGATATTCGCTATCGCAATCCGCTGGAGCTTGCGTCTCATGTCCGGGAGATAGCAGAACACAGTAAGGATCAGTATTATCTCTTTGTTGATGAGATTCAAATGTCAGACGAGGTCGTGAACCCTTACAACCCCGATGGGAAGAGAATTACTTTCTACGATGCACTCAACGATTTGAAGTCTTTGTCCAACTTGGACATTTATGTGACCGGCAGCAACTCCAAAATGCTGTCATCCGATATTCTGACAGAATTTCGTGGGCGTAGCGATGAGATCCGTGTACATCCGCTATCATTTGCAGAATACTACTCTGCTGTTGGCGGTGATAAACAGGATGCCTTTGATGATTATGCCTTCTACGGCGGTATGCCGCTGATTTTGTCCCGCCCCACAGATGCTGCGAAAATGGCTTATCTGAAATCGCTGTTTTCGGAGGTTTATCTAAAAGATATTGTGGAGCGGAAAAAAATCAAGCGTGAGGATGTGCTGTCTGCTATTATTGATTTGCTTTGTTCGTCTGTCGGCTCTCTGACCAATCCGACGAAGGTTGCAGCCACCATCAACACCGTGCAGAAACGCAGCGGTGAGAGTGTCGTTGCCCTGAACACTGTGAAAGCCTATATGGATCATTTAGCTGATTCTTTCCTCTTCACCGAATGTAAACGCTGGGATGTCAAGGGAAAGCACTATTTCGACTATCCGAATAAATACTACTGTGAGGATATTGGACTGAGAAATGCACGCATTGGCTTCCGACAGCAGGAAATGACGCATATCATGGAGAATATTATTTTCAATGAGCTGCTGATCCGCGAATGCTCCGTTGACATCGGCATTGTCTACAGTAATGAGAAAAACGCCAAAGGAAAGGCAACGCCGGTTGCACGGGAAATTGATTTCATCGCAACTTCAGGCGGCAAGAAGACCTACATTCAGTCTGCCTATGCACTTGGGACGGAAGAAAAGGCTATAACTGAGAACAGGCCTTTTGCACTGACCGGCGATTCCTTCCCGAAGATCATCGTGCGTCATGACATTCGCAAGCGCTGGTATGATGACAACGGAATTCTCAATATCGGTGTTATTGACTTCCTGCTTGATGACACACTTGTATAAATCACGTCATTGTAATCTGCGGACACCATAACCGGTGCATGCAAGATGCAGGACAAATTTGAATGTTGCGGATATTAAATAATTGGCGCTGCGCACCGCCTGCCGCACAGGCCGCGGCTCTTGAGCCATTGAAAGAAGCTGACCCAACTGGCCTTGTCCTCT
>ERZ779869.1150-NODE-1150-length-25784-cov-5.431303_pt1 | contig 25784 bp, 18 predicted proteins | sample MGYA00511557_ERZ779869 | MGnify/ENA primary metagenome ERZ779869 (study PRJEB29588, sample SAMEA2154620) | human gut metagenome | biome: human gut; feature: human-associated habitat; material: faeces | place: Denmark | collected 2008/2010 ... | reverse complement strand
CATACCGGGCGTCGGGTTTCATACGGCGGTGATGTTGCAGGCGGAATTGTGGGATTTGCAACGCTTTGAAGACAAGGATGCGCTCAGTTCCTATGTTGGGCTCGCACCGAGACTGGTCGGCAGCGGTGAGCATGAGGTTCTCAAATCCGCCGGAAATCGCAAGAAAAAACAACTGCACGCCATTCTGATTCAGGCGGCCTGGAGGTCGATAGTGTACAATCTGGAAACGCGGGCCAGGTATGGAGCCTTGCTTCACAAAGGCGCCAATCCGCAACGGGCAATTTCGATTATCGCCAAGAAATTGCTGAAGTAGCTTAAAACATTACTTGTACGATTTTGGGAAAATAACAAGAGTTACCTGCCTCAACTGTTCCAATCGCAATACGCACTTTCCCCCCAAAAAAATCATTGCCAGAATTATAATATTTCTTTCTTTAAAAATCACAACACACCAATATGTGATTATATTCATAAACCATTTTCAATCATTAACTTGAAAACAAAACATATTGACATACATTATCCGTAGTAAACTCCATAAACAGGAAAGGAGAGTGCTATGGAGAATTCTATGATCGATCTGGTAGCCCGCACGATTGACGTTCCACCGGAGGAATTAGTTGAATGGCTGGAAAGTCGGCAAAAGGTAGAGCACCAAGAGAAGCCTCCGCTAAGTCCATGGTTATCCAGAAAGGCTGCGGCGGAATATGCATCGGTCAGTACCGACACCATCGACAACTGGTGTGCCGCGGGGTTGATCGAAAAAAGTAAACTCAATGACAGTCGCCCCGGCGCGGTACTGATCTTAAGAGACAGCCTTGAAAAGTTTCTGCGCAGCCGAGTCGTTCGGAAGAAACGCATCCGTCGAGATTATGCACCATCAGCCAGAGGAGGTTATCGTGTCAACTGAGGCAACTACAGAAAAGAGTCAGGAAACGATCCGAAAATCCATCATCCCTGTCGTCCGCCTGCTGGCTGGACGGCTGGGGTGGCTTGTAGACGACCAAACAATTGCCAGGATCGGGTTATCACCATTCCCCCAGTCCCCGTTGGAGGAGAGCGTTGTGTAACTGTGTGTCGAGGTGTGCTGGGCTTACTCCGGCTCACCGCAGACGCTTACCAGGCAGAATCTGATATGTCGTGTTATAAAATTAGTTCCCTGGAAGCATTTTCTGCTCGAACGCGAATTATCGCAATGCGCCGAATATTGTGTTCCGTTTTATGGAGATGACATGCGACCGGGAACCGCTTTGAAGGCTTTGGAAAACAGTCGTACTCTTCCCTGCTATCAGGAGCTATTTGAAGTCGTACTAAGCATTGAAGTCTTCGCCCGTCTCGTTCGATGGCGGGGGGACCTGCGAGCAGAACTGCTTCCGATAATGCAAATCATTTCGAACAGCATGGGGAATCTTGGCTATGCAATCCAGGAATATATTGATCATCAAAAAGCAATAGCGCCCCCAAAAGAAGAAAGGAGTAAGTAAATTATGATAAATTATTTATGCCATACACTACCGTTGGCAACATCCGTTCTGACAAACAACAATACCATCAGAAACTTGTCGACCGTCTACCGGAGACCGTTGGCGACATCCGTTCTGACAAACAACAATAACTATTATTTGGCGGACGGAACCTCAGAAGATGATTTTTTCATTGTCGCACTGGAAGACGCAGAACAAATGATCACGTGTTCCCAAGCGGACCAGGCTCTCTGTGACGAAGCGGAATGCGGGAGACTTCATGGAGAGGGTTCTTTGCTGCAGGACAATTCCGGCCTCTGTTGGTTATCGCAGAGAGGGAATTTTCGACTTCACCTGCAAGAGGGAAATTATTTTGTTTTCCCATCGCAGGTAATTGGCGATTTTGACAGTTTCTCCCTTGGAGAGCCGCGAATCGATACTCTTCAATCAGACGGAAGACAGGTCCCCGCCAACGAGTTTCCACTCTGGGACACGTTGTTCCAGTACTTGAGGATAGCGATCTTGAACGCCGCCGCGGTGAATCCATGTCCGCAATACTTAGGAGGAGTGAATCCGGTGGAGCTTGAATTGGCCCGAACTCTGTGTAAAAAATTTCAACTTGGTGGAAACTGGCAGGGACGTAACCGTATAAGCAACGGCAGCTTCTGGTATGAGGACAAAACCCTATTGTACCAGGGAGATCTTACGTGGTTTCTGGAGAGCGTATCCGATACTGATGGGGTACAAAGATCTCTGTATGAATGGAAATTATTTGATAACGGTCGTGCCATTGTTTTGCCTGTTACATTCTTAAGAAGGAATGGATTTCTGGGGTTGCGACGGGTATTCTGGTTATCTGAAGATACCCTTTACCCGATTCGTCGAGGACAAGGCATCTCCGGAATAGTCCATGTGACATTGTCTCTTCCGTTCCGCTGGCTGAGCAGCGATGATCTCTGGCTCTGCTATCCCGGTGGCGCAGCTGCAGTTGAAATCTGCGACTTGGCCCCTCTGCGAAATCGGACTGTTGATATCATCATACTGCATAAGCAGGGAAGAAGCGGGTGGGAGTTTGCGATGCGGTTTGCGGCCCGGCTTCGACGGGAAAACATTCCATTTTCATTGACACTGCTGCAGGGCAACAAGTGTACCAAGTTGTCAATGAATGAATTCCGCCAATGTCTTGTCCAGTGGCAATTACGAATTCCTCCGGAACTGTCAATCGAATATCGGGGAGACCTGACCGAGTGGATGACGCGCTCTCCAAGGATGCTCATCCCCGGTACTTTGAACGAGGGTGAAGTTATCCATCTTGCCGGAGCGCTTGCGCCGGAGATCATTCTTCATCTGACCACCGCGTTGCGAAGCGGCTGCTGGAACGAGCACTGGAACGCGGTCGGGGCAAATATGCAGATCGCTGTTTTCGCGGACAAACACAACCTGGCCCTCTGTCGCAATCAAGGTCTTCCGGATCAGCATCTTTCGTGGCGAACCGCCAACCTCACGCAAGAAGAAATGGAACATGCAATTGCCGAAGCCAAAATCGTCATTATTGCTTCAACAGAAATGACGAGGGATATCCGGAAATGCGAGGCAATCATCAAATACTGTGTGGATCATGAGATCGGTGTTATTGTACTCTCCGAAGCTGGCAATGGCAACACCTTCCTGCAGCGAGTGGCAACAAAAACATATTTTTTTCAGGTACGACACTCGTGTGGGGAAAAGGAATTTTATCTGGCCAATCAGTCGGAGAAATTCGGTATTCACTTTACCATTGCTCCGGATGGCGCTCTTTGCGCCACAAAAAAATTGAGTCATCGGGAAATCGCAGAAGTACAGCAGGAATTACCTGCGAGCCTCCCGGACAACGGAGTTGCGGAATTTCAGCGAATGCTGACAGACATCCCGCAACAATCCGCTTCCGGGAATCCTGGAGGTTCGTTGAAACTCAATTTCCCATCCGGGATCTAAGTCAACATTTTCCGACACTATTTTATGCGGAGTGAGTCATAACTCCAGCGAGACCTCGCCGCAACTTTTCACCCGAATGCCGGTAGGATTTATGATAATACACTCATAAAGATGTTGTTCGTAAGAATATTATAAAAAATCAAAAAAAAGGAATCTGAGTATGCCAAGAAAGAAAACTTTTGTTGATAATCAATTTGAAGGACACCCTCTCTGTGATGTTCCACGTGAATTTTCATATAACTACATCAGGACGATTGTCGATCTGGTGAGTACGATGACGGAGAGACATTCCAAGGTACTTGTGGCAAGATTTGATCTGCGTTATCCGCAGGGATATGAAGCAGATGGTACCAACCAGGACTTTTCTGCCGCCATGCAGGCGGTTTGTCGAGATTTCAGTCAAAAGAAATATGATCCGCAGTATGTTGCCAGAAGAGAACAGCAGAGCAGTTGCAATCCGCACTATCATGTAGGTTTTGCTCTTAATGGAAATAAAAAACGCTCCATCCCCGACCTGCGATCCACACTTGAAAAACATTGGGCGGAACAGTTGCAAATTCCACTATCGGAAGTACAGGAAAAAGCTCTGGTTTATCCCTGCAACAGAGCGCCGGATGGTTCGCACCGTTCCAACGGCCGGATGATCAATCGCAACAGTCTGGACACCAGTGAACAGAAAGAGGAGACGATCCGGCAACTTTCCTATCTTGGAAAGGTCGATGAAAACGATGTGACCGATTCATCCATCAGGAAGTTCTTCGCTTCTCAGTTTTACAAGGACTACAGTCGAACCATGACCTTGAAACGCTACTGGGCGGAACACAGAGCCAATGCCTCGTCCGGTAGTTCCATTGACACAATATAAAATCAAATTATCTTTATTCAATATATAAATTTATGAAATTTTATGTGTAAATTTACAAGTTTACATTTGAATTTATCACAAAACCCGATATATTATTCATGCTGGATAGAATAAGGGAAAGGCAGACATGATACCCAGAGCAATCGAACCTCAGTTGCGTCGACTGGCTGCACAGTTTCCGGTTATTACGATCACAGGGCCGCGACAGTCCGGCAAGACGACGCTGGCACGGAACTACTTTAAAGAGTTCGACTACGTGAATCTGGAGGAACCGGAAACCCGGGCTTACGCACAGGAGGATCCCAAGGGCTTTCTGGGGGACCATCCGGCTCCGCTCATCATCGACGAGGTGCAGCGGGTGCCGGAGTTGCTGAGCTACATTCAGGTGTGTTCCGACGAGGCGGGGCGGATGGGGCAGTACGTCCTCACCGGCAGTCATCAGCCGAAACTGAAAGCTGAAGTCAGCCAGTCTCTGGCCGGGCGTACCGCCATTCTCCAACTGCTGCCGCTTTCGATTGCGGAACTCTCCGAGGCCGGGATCTCCATGGATCGCGATGCGTATATCCACCGCGGCTTTCTGCCCAAGCTGCATGCCCGTCCCGATGCGGATCCGGAACTGGAGTACAGCAACTATTTCGCCACCTACGTGGAACGGGATGTCCGCCAGCTCATTCATTTGCAGCACCAGCATGAATTCGAGGTCTTTGTGCGGTTGCTGGCCGGACGAACCGGACAGCTGCTGAACTTGAGCAGTCTCTCCGACGACGTGGGAATCAGCGCGACGACGCTGAATGAGTGGCTGAATGTGCTGGAGGCGAGCTTCATCATCTTCCGGCTGCAGCCCTATTTTGAGAACTTCGGGAAACGGCTGATCAAAAGTCCCAAGATTTACTTTACCGAAGTGGGGCTGGCTGCCTGGCTGCTCGGCATCAAGTCCGCCGATATGGTCGGTCGCGATCCGCTGCTCGGCAATCTCTTCGAGAACATGGTTATTGTTGAAGCGATGAAGGCACGGTTGAACTCCGGGAATCAGCCCGATCTCTATTTTTTCCGCGATCAGCGGGGATTTGAAATCGATCTCCTGCTGGCCGACAATCGGAGAATCTTCCCGTATGAGATCAAAGCCGGACGCACCTGGTTGGCCGGGTACGCCGCCAACTTGAAGAGTTTCTGCGAACGGGAGACGAAAATCCGAAAGGGAACGGTGATCTATGCCGGAGATTTGAAACGCTCCGGCTCCCCCGCCGCGGTCAACTTCAAAGAGACGGCGAACGTGATTCTGCACTGCAGTGTATACGGAATGTTGAACTGACCTTTCGGTCCCGTCAAAATTCCGTTTTTTTCCGCTGAAACAGACTGAAAACTCCATCGCAGGACAGAATGGTCGGAGTATTTTTCAAAACAGGCGGAAAATCAGTTTTTCCGCTTACGTTCGCGGGGTACCCGATTTGAAACATTTGTACCAGGCTTTTGTATCCCAACTTAAGCCCAAAACTGTGTTCAAAATCATCCAAAGACAGATTACACTGTTTGTGACGAGGACGCATGGCGTTGTAAAATTCCATGCAATTGGCTTCCTCTTTCCCGGTTCCAGCCAGGCTCCCATGATATCGAATTTGACGGATATTTAAGTCAAGTTGTCCAGTTTTGGGGCCAACCGCTGACAAAACGGCACTCCTCTTGACTTTCCGGAGGGGGTATGGTATAATACAACCTTTCGGGTTCCTGTTCAGAAAGAGAGGGGGAGGTTGAGATGACAACGGAAATGCAACTTAGAAAACTGACTGCGGAGAATGATCTTGAACAATACAATGACTTGCTGCGTTACGCTTTTCAAGTGACGGAAAAACAACTTCTGGATTACGGATGGGAAAACGATGATATCCGTCAGTCCAAGATGCCGGTACTCGAAAAAGCGCGCGTTATCGGCTGGTTTGATCAGGGAAAACTGGCTTCGCAGTTTGCGGTTTATCCGCTGAAAATGAATATATTCAACCGGATTTGCAGAATCGGATTCATTACCAGTGTCGCCACCTATCCGGAATACACCGGACTCGGTTTGATGTCCGTTCTGATGCGGCACAGTCTTGAGGAAATGCGGAAACTGGGTGAATGCCTGGCCATTCTTTATCCCTTTTCCATTCCTCTCTACCGCCATCGGGGCTGGGAGATTATTTCAGACAAGATGTCCTTCCGGATTAAGGACAGTCAGCTGCCGCACAAAATTTGTGCCGGAGGCTGGGTGCGCCGCGTAGAGAACAGTCATCCCGATCTGAAACGTCTCCATAACATCTTTGCAGCCCAGACGCACGGCTGCCTGCTGCGCAACGAACTTGCGTGGGAGGAATACTGGCGATGGGATGTCGAAGACACCACTATCGCCATCTACTACGACGACAATGCCGCTCCAACCGGATACATGGTCTATTTCATCAAAGACAATGTCATGCACATCAAGGAGATGATTTATCTCAACACCAATGCGTGGATGGGGTTGTGGAAATATATCAGCGCCCATGAATCCATGGTCGACGAAGTCGTCGGCAACAACTACTCCAACGAATCCATCGCCTTCTGGCTGGAGGACAGTGACATCCGTGAAACGATCCGCCCTTACATCATGGGCCGGATTGTGGATGTGGTGCAGTTTATGGAACAGTACCGTTTCACGAATTATCAGGGCGGAGAGGAGTTCACTCTGCGGGTACAGGATACGTTTCTGGAATGGAACAATCAGCCGTTCACGGTGCGGATTGATTCCAGCGGTTCGGTCATTGCCGCGCCCGGAGAATCCAGCCGACCGATTGAGTTGGATATCGGTACATTGACTGCGCTGCTGCTCGGTTACAAATCTCCCACCAGTCTGTTCCGGAAAGGAAGAATCAAAACCGATCCGGATACGCTGAATTTACTGGATCGGTTGATTATCAAGGAGAAAGCATACATCTCCGATTACATCTGATCCCACTTTTGTCTCTGCATCGGAAGTTCATCCGCTGGAATGTGCCTTGTAAAAGATACGAAGCCATCTGATTAAACAAAAAGGTGCGATACGAAAGAGCATCAAAGGAGAAAGAATGCAGCTGCAACCGGGAAATCATGGATATGAGCCTGCTTTCGACCAGGAGAACATCGAGCGATAAAGCGAAGTCGCTCCAACCAAATGGAATTTGCGGGAGATTTGACAAAACGATCCTCTCGGAATTCCAGAAATTACCTTTCGGAAAAAAATATGCAAACCAAGAGAAAATATGACAAATCATTGGATAATGTCATAATTTCTGCAGAGAGTCGAGTTTGAAGGTCGTAAATTCGAATCTCTTTGCCACCATTTTACAGTGCTGGAATTCAACTTTGGGGCCGTATAAATTTCACGGTGATTTTTCCGAAACGATGGAACAACTCCTTATGATGGATTTGAAAAATCCGTCGTTTGGAGATGGCGGGAAGAGTTATTGCAAAAATCGCCCCGGAAGAAGCTCCAGTTCCCTGAAAATCGCTTCCGGGGCGTGCTCTTGCATTACGGCAATCTCCGGTTACGGCGCGTTTCCTTCGGCATTCTCTTTCTGCGATACCGGTTCCGGCCATTTCAGAAAACCGTTCCAGCAGCGGAAGGCGTGTTTCTCCCGCGCCGTTACCGACCCGTGAAGCCGACGGGAATACTCCTCGCTCCACTCGTCCGAGGCGGGAACATACGAATACAGCATCCCTTCCGGATACAGCCGGAATACCAGATACCCGTTCGGATACTGCGTCGTCTGCGGACAATTGATCTGTGGTACGCGACCGTCGATTTCCGTCATCGTCGCAAGGTTTTTGTCCGACCGGCACGATGGCCCGGGCGGAGGCGATCCGCTTCAGCATCGCGCGGCATTCCGGCCGGTCCGCATCCTTGACCGCGGCGTCCGGATCGGTGATATGATCATCCTTTACCAGCTGGTAATGCGAAATGATCAACGCCGGTTTCGCCGGATCGAGGCGTTTGACCGCTTCGATATTGCCGGGTTTGTTCAGCAGACCGTTGCCGGTGTCCAGGCGGACGATCTGGATCCCGTTGCGCTCCTCGTATCCAGCGGGTTCCCCGAAGAGTTTCTTCCACTCCGCCGCGAATTCACGCGAGGCAAGCCGGTCGTGATTGCCGGGAACGGCGGCAAACGCAAAAGGTGCGCCGGCAAACACTTTCTGAAATAATTTCAATTCCGACACCCGGCTGCGATCGGTCACGTCTCCGGGCAGCAGCAGATCCGTCTTCTCCTTTTCCAATTCCGTCCGCACCGTCCGGAGAATGGCTGCGGAACGCGAATGCAACCGCATCTTCGGGTTGTCGGGACCCTGCGTCAAATGGGGATCGGCCAGTACCGCCCCCCGCAGCAGCACTCCGGCCGGCAGCGGCAACGTCCGGAAAGTCTGTCGGACGATTTCTTTTTCTCCCTGACGGACGATCAGCTGATAACCGCTTCCCGGTTTCAGACCGGTGAATTTCACCCGTCCGAACGGGGCGTCTGTTTTCCGTACCCGCTCTTTCCCATCCTCGCCGCTCAGCGTGAATGTCAGCGGCACGGTCCCGGCCCGGGTGTAGCGGCATTGGAAAAAGTCCGGCCCGACGCTCTGCATGGCCAGATGATCTTTCTTCTTCGCCGCCGGAAACGGCAGTTCTTCCGCAGCCTTTTCCAGCAGATCCGTTCCGGTCATCGCCTCGCTGATCCGGCGGGGAATCGTTGCATTTTCCAGAGGCGCCCGGAAGCGTTCCGCTCCGACGCCGACGGCATAGGTCAACACCGGTTTCGCCGTGTGCCCGAACGTTGTATAATGAAAACCGTTCTGCCGGTCCCGCTGCCGGAAGGCCTCGATCACCAGCGGATTGTATTTGCCGTAATTGGTCATTGCGTCCTTTGTGGTGGTTTTCCCCGCCATGAACAGTTCGGCCGCCCGTTGCAGATCCCCATATTCCTTCGAACCGGCCTCCGGTACGGCGATCCCGGTTGCCTGGCAGACCGCCGGAATCAGAGCTTTCCCGTCGGCGCCGGACTTCTTCCGCATTTCCTCCAGTTGCCGGGCCAGCGCGCCGTTGGGCAGCTTCTGCGCCTGCCAGAAATCCGGACGGGGTTTGCCGTTCTCTTCCCGCTCGATACCGCCGGTGGTGTGGTCGGCGGTCACGACCAGCAGCGTCTCCTCCGGATGACGGTCTGCGAATTCAAGCACCGTCCGGATGGCTTTGTCAAACTCCGCCATTTCCCGCAGCATCGCGCCGGAATCGTTGGCGTGATTGGCGTGATCAATGGCCCCGCCCTCGATCACCAGGAAGAATCCCCGGGGATTGTCCAGTACCTGAATCGCGGCGGCAACCACCTGCGCCAGGGATGGATCCGGCGATAGAAACCCCGTTTTGTCAATGATTTCCGTGACACTGAGAAAGAAATTCTTTTTCCCGGGATCCAGCTTTTTCAGCCCCTCCGGGCCGGAAAGCAGGGTGTAATGGTTGCGTTTCAGAAGAGAAGCAAGGTCCTTGTCGGAGAATCCTTCCGGCCGCAACAGGCGGCTTGCCCCGAAGAAATCAAAGCCGGAAGCGAAAAGATCCGATAGAATCCCTGCATATTCCCTGCGATTGGCGCGGTTCCCGTAATGCGCCCCCGGCGTGGCGTCGTTGATCCCGACCGTGGAAATGATTCCGATCTTCACCCCGCGCCGCTGGAGCAGCCGTGCCAGGCTCTGCACCGGGGTCCCGGCGGCGTCGACGCCGATGGCGCCGTTGGACGTTTTGATTCCACAGGCCAGCGCGGTTCCGGATGCGGCCGAATCGGTGGTGCCACCATTTTGATTGTTCGTTCCTGTCGGAACGGGCTCTCCCAGGCGGTCGAACGCGGTCTTCTGAAATTGTTCCCGGAACAGCCGGATGGAATTTTCCCCCATGCCGTCGCCGATCATCAGGAACACATATTTCGCCTGAGGACCTGCCGGTTTTTCTGCCGCCGGGACCGGTAGCCAGCAGTGCCAGACCAGCAGCAACGTTCCGACAACAACTCTTTCCAGCATCCTTCGCATAAAGCCCCCCTCCGTGGCTTTGGCCGATTGGAAATCCGGCAGGCATATCACCATTTCTTTTCAAAAAAACCGTCGTGTTCTTCGTAAACGCCGCCCGTCCTGTCTTTCCAATCTCCATTGGGTTCTTTCGTCAAGGTTTTCCCCAGAAATGAGCCGTCGTCGACAACAACCTCCTCTTTATAGACATGCTGAGGTTTTTCAACGTCGGAAGTCCCCGGGTTGCTGCTCAACATAACTCTTGCAAATATAAGCAGCAGGATCATGCAGACAATAAAGAAAAACCAGAAGACAATATAAAAGACCACGCAGAAAAATGCGGCCGTCACACCCGCAATGAATAATGAATACAAAATTTTTTTGCTGCATTTCAACTGGCTCATGATGCCTTTCAGCGAGAAAAAAACACTCAGTAAAACCAGTAACGGCAGCACGACAAAAAACAACTGCTCCAGCACAACGTCCTGTTTGACGCCCATGAACAACGTGCTCACAACCAGATAGGTGCCGGCCGCCCAGGCCGCGTAATAAGGCAGGAGCAGAACATGGCGTGTCGGCTGATAATCGGAATTCTGATGATTGCGGTTGAACCAGCGGTCATCCAGCCGATAGACGAAGTTGCGGGCAAGACGAAAGAGCCGATGGTCCCCGAAACATCTCCCGATCGGCGGCAGCACTTGAAACCGGGGAGAGGTGTTGGCGGAAAAGTCGTTTTCCCCGCAGGAGCAGGATAAATTCACGTCCGAATCAAAAGAATTTTTGAATTTATATTCTTCCGAACTTATTATATTTCCTGGCTCTGTGAACGTTACGACATCTCCCGGCGGCCTTTGCCGTATCTCCTTCCGCCCGGGTGTCATGTGCTTCGGTTTTTCCGCAGAAGACGGGTGGCGCTTTCCCCCGATTAATAAGCTGACCGTCAATATGATGTGACATCGCAACAGATTCGGTCGGCGAGGTTAAGGTAGCATGGAAAATTCTGATTGCAAATCGGAATTCCGCATCGGAGAACAGATGCAGCGGAAAGCCCGGTCTCCGGACGCTTTCCCGCAATCATGGAACCCGGCCGCCGGAATGCGGTCAGTTTTTCGCGGCGGAAACTTCCTCTGCCGACAGGGATTTATCCACCATCGCGCAGACACAGGAGTCGGACCAGACATTCTCCGCCGTTTCGATCATGTCGATGATCGTGTAAACCGGCAGGATGATTCCCAGAATGCCGATGGGAGCCTGAATGCCGGACATCAGGGACAGGGTCAGAAAATAACATCCCATCGGAACCCCGGCATTGCCGATCGCGGAAACAATGGAGATGAAAAGCCAGAGCAGCACCGTCGGCACACTCAAAGTCCAGCCGCCGTTCTGCATGACGAAAAGGGAAGTCACCAGAATGAAGGCCGCGCATCCATTCATATTGATCGTACAGCAGATCGGCAGAACAAAACGCGCCACTTCCTTTCTGGCCTTCAGATTGTTCTCCGCGGATTCCACCGTCACCGGCAAGGTCGCGGCCGAACTCTTGGTGAAGAGCGCCATCAGCACGGCGGGGAGCATACAGCGGAAGACCCTGAGCGGATTGATCCCCCGAATCAGCAGGAAGAGAGGAAGGACGATGAAAAGCTGAATCAGATTTCCCCCCAGAACCACCGTCACATACTTGCCCAGCGAACCAATGATGAATCCGGCCGAAACCTGAGCGGAAAGCTGGGCCGCAAACGCCACAATTCCGAGCGGCAGGGTCCAGACCAGCGCCTTGATCAGGACGAACAGCACCTCCTGCATGCCGAGGATCCCTTTCAACAGGACCTGAATGTTTTCGGACTCCTTCTTCAGCGCCAGGACCAGTCCGACCGCGACGGCCATCAGAAGAATGCTCAGCACGTTTCCCGATGAGAGCGGCGCAAGAATGTTGTTCGGAATTACGGAGAGGATGTGATTATAGTAAGAGACCGTTCCCAGATTTTCCGGAACCTCTGCGTTTCCCTGCTGAATCACATCCGCGGGCAGGTTCCCCGGTTCTATGAGTTTGAAGAGCAGGAGGCCTACCAGTGCTGCCGCAACCGTGGTCAGCAGGGTGTAGACAATGGTGTGCAGAAAAATCCGCCCGGTGTTTTTCCGCGCGCCGAGCTGCGCCAGCGTCGTCGTTACCGCAAGGGCTATCGTGGGCACCGCGACAAATTGGAACAACCGGGTGTAAGCGGAGGCGATGAAATTGAAAAACTCATTCAGCCATCCGCAGCCGAGCGTGCCCAGGACTCCTCCCAGCACCAGTGCCGCTATCCAGAGCGCAAATTGTCTGCCGTTGAATCCGGTTTTCCCTGTTTTATCTCCCATCGACCGCCTCTTGTTTGCTGAAATATTCCGTCTTTTATTTCTGAAAGTCGTATCGCCGCCTTGTTTTGCCGCGGAAACTCCAACGTCACGAAAAAAGAAAGATATAAATATAAAATTAACACGGATTTGCCATTTTGTCAATTGAAAAGCCTGCTTTCCGCCGGCGGGAGGCCGAGTCGCTTCAGGACCGTTTCAACATCGGTTTCGCGGTTTCCGGCTTCTCCGGGGAGGGGAGCGCGGCGCTCCGGCGCTTCGCGCCTGAGTGCCCGTACTTGCGGGAAGGGCGCCTGTTCCGTTTCGTCATTGTACCGGACGGCGGAACGAATCCGCATTTGTCGCGTGGAAGGTGGTTCGGAAACTTGCAATCTGCCGCAGAAAAGGTATAGTAACGCAGACAGGCCGTCCCCGGGGGGGCGGGAACGTCCGTTTGCCCGGAAAGGCGTGATTTGGGGAAGGGCCGGGCCGGGTCCGTTCCCGTCGCTTCCCGATGCGCGGCAGGGGGGCTTAAATGGGTTGCAAGATCATCGGTTTCCCATGCGCGGCAGGGGGTACGAAATACAGAAGAGCAGGCGCCTTGTTTGGGAACGGGGCCCCATGCGCGGGCTGGGAAGGATCCGAGGATCCGATGATTTTATTTCTCAACATAAACCAGATGGGGAAAAGAGAAGATGGCAAATCCGTTGGATGAAGTCACCGGTTCCGTGAATCGGCAGGGACGTGAGGTCCGGGTGATCGAAAAACAGCTCCCGGTCGAGATCGGGGCTGGTTCCGCAATCTTTGAACTTGCGGTATACGTCTCGGGGTTTGCCGTCGCCGCGGTGATTCAGTTTCTGCTGGCGCCGAAGTGGGAGCCCTGGGGATATGTGCTGCTGTGGAGCGCGGCCTTTCTGCCGATGGCGATCTACCTGATCCTGAAGATTCAGGCGAGGAACTACTTTCTGCAGCTCCAGCAGCGTATTCAGGCGAGCGCTTCGACCATCGGCAACTATCAGGAGCAGCGTTTTGAAATCCTAAAGAATGTCGCCGGGCTGGTCCGGCAGGCGGTCACGCTGGATAAAGAGGTGATGTCTGCGGTGGCCGCCTATCGCGGCGGCGGCGCGCCCGATGCCCGTCTGAATGAAAACGCTTCCGCTCTCGATCTCGGTTTCGGAAGACTCTTCCCCCAGATCGAGGCTTATCCGGAACTGAAAGCCCATGCGCAGATCGCGGAAGCGATGCGGCAGAACAGCTATCTGCAGCGTGAGATCACCGCGGCCCGGGATCTTTACAATCAGGTGGTCCTGATCTGGAATACCGAGATCTACCGCTGGCCGGTCAAACAGATTGTCGCGGCGCGTCAGCATTTCACGACCCGGATTCCGTTTTCGGTTTCCGACGCCGCCGTTGAAGGGGCGAAGAGCACTTTCTTTTAACGGGAGCTTGCCGCCGTCCGTCGCAGAGAACCGTTGAGGAGGTGTTGTCCGGCCATGTATCATCAGGAGATTCTCACTCCGCTGAAAATGTACCGTTCCTTTTTGCGGAATGAACATGCCGGGAACTCCGTCGAAGCGTTCGACGAGCTGTTCCGCCGCTCGGGGGTCGACCCGGCCGCCAACGCCGCCCTGGTGAAGGTGATCCGGAAGCTGGAGAAGGAGATCGCCCGGGTGAAAGCCCGGCTCTCGGGCTGGAAGGTTTTCCGCGCGGGGATGATACTGGTCGCGGCTGCGGGCGTTGTCGGGTTCGCGATGTGGCTGTTGCAGCTCTCGGGTCAGAGCGAGTTCGGCATCCCGGTCCCGGTCGGGATTGGGGGGGGCGTCGTCGCGATTCTGGCGACGGTCCTGATTTTCACGGTGCTGAATAAAAAGATCGGCCTCTTCGAGGCTCTTGTCGCCGACCGGGAGCGGGAAGTGCAGGCGCGGCGGGGAGAGGCCTGGGCGGCGATGGCGCCGCTGAACCAACTCTACCAGTGGGACACCATGGCCTCCATTGTCATGAAGACCATGCCCATTCTGGTGATCGACCGTTATGTCTCCGAGGCACGCATCCTGCAGCTGTATGAGTCCTTCGGCTGGATGCCCGGGCGCGACAACACCATCTCCACGCTCACCTGCCAGAGCGGCACCGTCAACGGCAACCCGTGGGTGATCACCGAGGAACTTCACCAGCAGTGGGATGTCAAAACATACACAGGAACTCTGCTCATCTCCTGGCAGGAGTGGGAACGGTACACCGATCCCCGCGGGAAATCACGGAGCCGGCTGGTCACGAAAACCGAGCTCCTGACCGCGGCCGTCGAAAAACCGATTCCGGTTTACAGAAAGAGCAAGCGCCTGATCTACGGCAACGAGGGGGCGCCGGATCTGAACTTCTCGCGGGAACCCAATCCGCTCTCCCGGGCGGACGCGGGGTTCTGGGGGCGGCGTAAACTGAAAAAGGCCATTGCGGAACTGGAAGAAAAAAGCCGGGATGCCGACAATACTTTCACCATTATGGACAACCGGGAATTCGACGCCTGTTTCAACGCGGTCGACCGCGATCACGAAGTGCAGTTCCGGCTGCTTTTTACGCCGCTCGCCCAGCAGGAAATGCTCAAGCTTCTGCGCGACCAGAAGACCGGTTACGGTGATGATTTCCATTTCCGCAAGCGCGGCATGGTCAACATCCTGCACAGCGAACACCTGGACCGGATGGACATCTCCGCGGCTCCGGGGCTGTTTCAGAACTACGATCTCGGCGCCGCCCGCAAGGAGTTCATCGCTTACAGCAATGAATTCTTCCGCTGTCTTTTCTTTTCGTTTGCGCCGCTCTTCTGCATTCCGCTCTATCAGCAGCACCGCAATTTCCAGGACATCTATCAGGGGGTGATCGACAGCGGCGAAGCGTCCTCCTTCGAGTATGAAGCCCTTTCCAATACGATTGGCGAAAGCCGCTTTCAGCCTGCCGGCGCGGCAACCCGGAGCATTCTGAAAACCGGGATCGCAGCCCGTTCCGGAGAGGATGTGGTCCTGACCGTTTCGGCATACGCATTCCGGCAGGAGGAACGTGTTGAATACGTCCCACGACATGGCGGTGACGGCCGGTGGCACAATGTGCCGGTGCACTGGGTCGAGTATCTGCCGGTCTCCCGCGAAACCAGCCTGGTGGTCTGCCACGCCGGGACCGGAGATTCGCTGGAGTTTGCGGAACAGCTCCTCGCCCCGGAATGGAAGGAGCGTCTGCGCGTCCTCGGCGGAGATCAGGCGACGCCGTATTTCCGGCGCGGCCTGGCCGCTTTCGACCGGCTTTGAACCTTGGCGGCCGGTGGCGGCGGTTCCGGGGAGGCTTCCGCCGCCGGGACGGGATCGAAGGAGATTCTCCCGGCTACCTCTTTGAGGGAGTGCTGTCCGCAGTTTCCGCAGAATGTATTTTTTTCTGCGTCTCCGCGCTGTGGCGTCGGTATTCTGTAGGCGTCATGCCGGTGTAGCGGCGGAATACCGTCGAAAAATAAAGGCTGTTTCGGAATCCGAGCTGCTCGGAGATCTCCTTGAACGAATATTCCCCGGAACGCACCAGCTGAACCGCGTTCTCCATGCAGATCCGGTGGCGATAGGCCTGGGGCGTGGTGTTCAGATACTGCCGGAAAAGATTGTTCAGCGTGACCCGGCTGATTCCGAGCGCGGCCGCCAGCTCCCCGATCGAGAATTGGCTGCCGTAACCGTTCGCCATCATCTGGACCGCGTGCGTGAGCGGCGGCGGCAGGCCGTCTTCCCGGAAACGGGAGCTGTAATCCGCCAGCAGACAGATCAGGCCGTAACCGGAGGTGGAATTCTCCAGCGCGGAATCGAGACGATGTTCCTGCAGCAGATCGGCGATGTGTCCGAGGAGGATCTGAATCCGTTTCCGGTCGCTTTCGTTGTCGAAATGGATTTTCCGGCTGGAGGAGAGGTTCAGGGATTCCACCAGCAGTTTGGTCATTCCTCCGGAGATAACCAGCAGCTGCTGCCTGCCGGTCGGCGTTCCGCCGCTGAGCCGGACCGTGCTGCCGGGAACGGTGAGGTGGAATTCGCCCGGCTGGAGTTCGGCGCTGCCGGAATCGGTCTTGTAAAGGGTGGTCCCTTCGATCTGGAGTTCGACCGCGATCCCGTGATAATTTTGCCGCTGGATCCACCACTTGCCGGTGCGGACCTTGTCGGAGTAAAGGCTCGGCCAGATTGCCAGGGAGTAGGGATGCACATCATACCAGCAGTGTTCACGAACCTTGCGGATGGCGCGCAGATAACCACTCGAATAGGTGTCCTTTGAATGGTACTGCTCTCGCCTTTGCCGCGATTGAGCGGTGAGATCGATTGTATTCATGAGACCCCCGGTTGATGATAAAGGCTCATTTAAAAAAATATATATCAGATTAAAAAATGCAAGTTGCATTTGAATTTTTTTGGATTAAAATTAATATTGAAAAATTATGGGTATCCGTTTTTTTCAACATTGCACAGGAAGAGGAGATGTGAGCGTGGGGCGGTTCTCCTGTTGCTGCCGTATCCGGAGTCGGTTCTCTTTGATTGAACTTCTGGTGGTGATTGTGATTATTTCGATTCTGGCGGCGATGCTGATGCCGACACTGAGTCAGGCGCGCGCCAGGGCACGTGCCTCGACCTGCGCCGCGAACCTCAAAACGATCGGAACCGCCAATCTTCTGTACTCCAATGATTTTGACGGATTCGACGTCCGGCTCAAAGATGACAACTGGGGGTGTATGTGGATCTCCCATTCCATTTTTTACCAGTACCTCGGCACGGAGACCGGTTGTTCGGATTATTACCTGCCGTCCGAAACCAGTTACCGTGTGGTTCCCTTCAGCCGGATCTGTCCGGAAATGACGGGGGCCTTTACGAATCCTGAAACCGGCCGCGTCAGCATCGCGGCCTACGGGAAGAATCTCGATGGACTGGGCCATTACCTCGGTTCGACGACCGGGCAGGGGGCGTGGGCGTACATCTATCAGTACAGCAAAGTCAGGGAACCGTCGGCCAGGATTCATCACGTGGAAAACTTCAACCAGAGCGTCACTCCATACACAAGCGACTGGGTGACGTATCGGAAGTACGCCGTCTACCCATTTCTGTATCAGACGGGGAAGGGGATTTTTTTCATTCACAGCATGCGGGCGAATGTGCTCTTCTTCGACGGCCACGTCGCTGCGATGGGGCAGCCGGAGCTGTACCGGGAGGAGCTCTGGTACGCTTACGAAAACTGAATCGTGGCTGCGGCGGCGTAATTGTGCGGGGGCTGCGGCTTTCCCCACCTGGAAAGGCATTGTCCCCAATTTATTTCCTTTGAAAAGAAATCCGGGCCTCTTTCCCAGAAAAAAGATATTTTTTTTACAAAATTATATATCAATTGAGTCGGAATGAGTTGCAAAATCCGATTTTTTTTGGTTTAATATTATTAAAAGAACAGCGTCGTTATCGGTTGAAAACATCCATCAAACAAAGGGGAGTTTGTAACAAATGAAAATCCAAACCGGCCGTTCCTGTTCTCTGGGCAGTTGTTTCACGCTGATTGAACTTCTGGTGGTGATTGCGATCATCGCGATTCTGGCGGCGATGCTGCTTCCGGCGCTGAACCAGGCGCGTGCGAAGGCGCGCGCGATCACCTGCACCAACAACCTCAAGACGCTCGGCATGGCCAATCTCTTATATTCGAATGATTTTGACGGATTTGACATCCGGGTGAAAGCCAGTGAGTGGAACGGCATGTGGATGACGCACACCATTTTCTACCAGTATTTCGGAGTGGAAACCGGTTACACCGGTTTTACCATTCCCTCGTCCACCAATTATTACGTGGTGCCGTTCAACCGGATCTGCCCGGACAAGGTGGGAATCGCTTCGGACGCCACAACCGGAAAAGTCGCCGTTTCGTCCTACGCCAAGAATCTTGACGGGATCGTCGATTATCTGGGAGGGGCCAAAACCGGTGCGGGTGATTGGGCGTACATTTACCAGTACAGCAAGGTCAAGAGCCCTTCGACCAAGATTCATCATTCGGAGACGTTTAACGAGAGTGCTTCTCCGCGTTCCTGCGACTGGGCGCTGTACCGGTCGTTCGCCTCTTCTCCGACCGGATATATCACTGGTAAAGCGGTACATTTCATTCACTCCAGCCGTGCGAACGTGCTTTTCTTCGATGGGCATGTCGCATCAATGGGACAGCCCGAGATGTATCAGGAGGAAACCAACCCCTTCTATCCCTACAAGGATTGAACGGGCTTGACGATTTTCGCCGCTTCCGGCGCGCCGGAAGCTTTTTTGCGAGGAAGACTCCTCCTTTGTGTGAAACAAGTCGGCATCGTACGATTGGGGCGGAAAAGGGAGAGGTTTCATTTTTCGGTTGCATAGGTTGTTGATGTCAGTCTGGAAAAGGGAAAGGAGAGCGCGAGGATGAAGAATATCGGAAGCCGTAAATCGGAACGGTCTTTTTTCACGCTGATTGAACTTCTGGTGGTGATCGCGATCATCGCGATTCTGGCGGCAATGCTGCTTCCGGCACTGAATCAGGCGCGGGCGAAGGCACGCGCGATCACCTGCACCAACAACCTCAAGACGCTCGGTCTTGCCAACATGATGTACGCCAACGACAACGACGGGTTTGACGTCCGTCACAAGAATGACCAGTGGGGGGATCAGTGGTTTTACAATAATTCGTGGTATGGCTACATGGGGATCGATACCGGCAGCACCGGATTCAGCGTTTCCAACTATCTGATCGTTCCCTTCAGCAACGTCTGTCCTGAGAAAGTCGGTATGGAGACCGATGCGACCACCGGGAAGGTCGCGATTTACCGCTCTTACGGGAAGAACGGAGAGGGCCTTTACCACTCTCTGGGCGGTTATACCGGTGCGGGAAACTGGGCGTACATCTATCAGTACAGCAGGATTGACAGCCCTTCCACCCGGATTCATCATACCGAAGGATTCAGCAACAGTTCCCCGCCCGGAGGCGACTGGAACATGACGCGGTCATTATCCGCTTCGCCGACCGCATATCTGACGGGCAAAGGGGTACATTTCATCCACTCCAACCGTGCGAACGTGCTCTTCTTCGACGGCCACGTCGGGGCGATGGGACAGCCGGAGATGTACCGGGAGGACCCGAGTCCCTGGTACGCCTACGGAGATTGATTTTTCACGGGATTGATGGGGGACGCCTCTCTCCGGAACGGGGAGGGGCGTTTTTTATCTGGAAAACCGTTTCCTGGCGTCAGGGCGGGCGGAAACGGGTGGAATTCGGCCTCCACGGTGGAAATACATAATTCTTTTACAAAATTATATGCTTTCTGTCGCAACACAGGTTGCATTCTCCGTGATTTCTTTGTAAAATATAGACATCGGATCGTGAAATTCTGATCGTATCAACTGCAAACAGAAGGGAGTGTTGATGAAGAAATTGCTGTCCGCTCTTTGTTCGGTCGCGGCGATGTTGACGGCTGCGGCGATGGAGCTGCCGCCCGGCATGACGATTGCGCCGGACGGCATGTTGCTGCTGGGAGATTCCAAGTTGTCGATTACCATCGCCAACACGACCTGGGGCTGGTTCGACAACAAGGTGTGGACTGATGTGAAGACCGACACCGGCAAGGATTCCTGGACCATTGCCGGAAAGGTCGACGTTGACGGTACCACCGGTAATGTCTCCGCGTCGCTGCGTCGGCTTGCGCCTGCCCGGTGGCGTCTGGAGGCCGGGGTTGATTTTCCCGCTCCCGTCGCGTGCAATGCGATCTGCCTGAGTTGCCATTTCCCGATTCCGAGCGGCCGGATTGTGATCGACGGCAAAGAGGTCAAGATTCCTGCGGGTTCGAGCAGCACGACACTGCGTTCCGCCGGTCCGGCCAAGTCGGTCACGGTGGAGCTGCAGGGCGGAATGCGTTACACGATCTCCGGAAATCTGCAGGCTTACGTGCAGGACAACCGCCGCTGGGGGAACACCGTGTCGATCCGGATCTACTTCGATCCTTCCGAAGGGAATGTCCGGAAAGCCCGGCTCTCCTGCGAATTGGAAGTTTCGCCGCCGCTCATCGTCCCGGTTGATCTCGGCAATGCCGCCAACCGGACCTTCGCGGATCCGGACGGCTCCGGCTGGACCGGTCAGGGTGCCGGCAACGATCTTTCCGGTCTGAAGCCGGGACGGATCGAAATCGGCGGATTCCCGTTCCAGGTGCGGGAGGGCAAAGGCGCGATCGTCGTCGGACGGAAGGCGCCCGCGAGTGTGAAACTGGCACTGCCCGCCGGCGAGGCAAAGTCGATCAATTTGCTGCATGCTTCGGCCTGGACTCCGGAACGCGGCACGGTTCTCGGTTATCTCGACGTGGTTTACGCGGACGGCAAAAAGGAGTCGATTCCGGTCAAGTCGCGCATCGACTGCGGCAACTGGTGGCTCGGGTCATCGCTGCCCAATGCGGCGGTGGCGGTCCGGCTGGAGAACAACTCCTGTTCGGTGGGACTTTACGCCTCGAGTTTTCCGCTCTCCGGAAAGAAGCCGGTTTCGGTAACCTTCCGCAGTGCGGCTCCGGACGCCTGCTGGATGATCGCCGCCGTTACGCTGAGCGACCGCCCCATCCGTTTCCCGATGACACAGGATCGTCCGCTGATCATCAAGGCGGGCGGCATGTGGCAGCCCTACACCTTCGATCGGAAGATTGTTCCGGGCAGTCCGCTCGACTTCTCCGGAATGCTGGATGCGCCGGCCGGAAAGTACGGCTTCGTCCGGAGCGCGCCCGACGGGAGCTTCACCTTTGAAAACGCCCCTGACAAGCGGATCCGCTTCTTCGGAACCAACCTCTGCATGAGTGCCAACTTCCTCGACAAGAAGACGGTCGACGCGATGGTCGATTACATGGCCCGGCTCGGTTACAACGCGGTCCGGTTCCACCATCACGATAACTGGATGCTTGATAAAAAGGCTCCCGATTCGCTGACGTTCGATCCGGCGCAGATGGACAAGCTTGACTACCTGTTTGCCAAGTGCAAGGAACGGGGCATCTACCTGACGAGCGATCTTTACGTGAGCCGTGTGCTCCGGGCGGGCGACAATCTGGGATGCGAATCCTACGGCAGCAGCCAGGTGATGAAGGCGCTGCTGGGAATCAACCGTGCCGCTCTTGAAAACTGGAAGGAATTTGCGCGCAAGTGGATGGCGCATAAGAATCCTTACACCGGACTCACCTGGGGCGAGGATCCCGCGCTGATCTTCCTGAATCTGACCAACGAGGAGAATCTCAACAGCACCTGGGACAAGACCCCGGAGACCGCCGAGATCTACCGGAAGAAGTTCCAGGAGTGGAAGAAGGCGAACAACGCCTCCGAGTCCGATTTCCCCCGTTTTCTGCAGGAGATCCAGACCGGGGTGCTGGATGAGCAGATCGATTTCGTCAAGAACGAATTGAAGCTCAAGACCATGATCACCAGCCTCAACATGCAGGCCTATGCGCCGCTGACGCTGATGCGCGACAAGTTCGATCTGGTGGACAACCATCAGTATTTCTGCCATCCCACCTTCCCGGAGAAGAAGTGGAGCCTGCCGCAGGGCAGTGACCAGGGGTCCGCGATCATGCGCAATGCGATTCTGCCGCGGCTGATCATGCCGACCCGGATTTTCGGGCGTCCGTTCACCGTGACCGAGTTCAACTTCTGCAACCCGAACGTCTACCGTGCGGAGGGCGGTCCTCTGATCGGCGGTTACGCTGCGCTGCAGAACTGGGGCGGACTCTGGCGGTTCGCCTGGAGTCACAGCGAGGACGGCATCCTCAAGCAGCGTATCGGCGGAAGCTTCGACGGGGTCAACGATCCGATGCAGCAGTTCGGAGACCGGATCATCCATGCGCTCTTCCTGCGCGGAGACCTGGCTCCCGCAACTGAAAAGATCTCGGTCGCGGTGCCCCGCGATCCGTTTGGGGAAAACGGTTCCGGCGACTACTCCGAGGAGTTCTCCCGGCTGGGGCTGCATGCGCAGATCGGTTCGCATGTCGAAGGCAAGCCGCTGCCGGCCGGCGTCAAGCAGTTCAAGAGCGGCATGGCCGTGAAAAACGAGTCGCGGGTGAAACTGGACCGCAACGCCGGTTCTCTGACCATCGCCTCTCCGCTGACCGAGACGGTCACGCTCCGGGAGGGGACGCTCGGCGCCGACAAGCTCCGGGTCCGGGACGCCAGCACGTTCATGACGGTCGCCGCGATTTCCCTCGACCGGAAACCGCTGCCCCAGAGCCGGAGCATTCTGCTGATTCATCTGACCAACTTCACGACGACCAACATCCACTTCGGCAACGAGGGCAAGACGCTGCTGCGCAGCTGGGGTAAGCTGCCGATTCTGGTCGAGCGGGGAACCGCCGGGATCGAACTTGCGGTCGACGGCCCCTGCCGCATTGCGGCGCTCGCCTCCGACGGCTCCGAGGCCGGAGAGGTCAAAGGGGAGTTCAAGGACGGGGTGCTCCGGTTTACCGCGGACACCTGTAAATTTCCCGGCGGAGTTTCGGCCTACCATCTGACCCGCTGAAATGCCACCGGCCGGACCGCGGAATGCGGTCCGGATCCCCGCTTGCTTCGCAGTCCGGCGTTTCTCCGGGCTGCGAAGATTTTTTTCAGGGACCGGGTTATCGCGCCGCGATGCTCCGGAAGCAGTCCAGGCAGACCAGCAGCATCCGGGGCAGGTGGAAGAACGTCTTGAGCATGCTTCCCTTGATGAGCACCAGCGGTTCGCCGCGCGGGGAGACGAAACTGAACCACTCCGGGTACTCCGGATCGCGGAAGTACCGCCAGGTCAATTCGTCAAACGCAAGGAAACATTCCCGGAAACGGTCGCCCCCGTCCAGCTTCCATGCCCAGGCGATGGCGGCGAGCGCCTCGCAGTGGCTCCACCAGCTTCTGGCTGCGAGACCCGGATCGCAGACCGGGCGGCCGAGGGCGTCCTCCATGTGCGGAATCCCCCCTTCCGGGGTTCGGGTGCGGCGGCAGAGTTCATCGACCCAGTCCGGAATTCGCCTGAGAATGTCCTCGCGGCCGGCGGTTTCCGCGGCGTGGGCCATGAAGCAGATGGTTTCGAAGCCGTGTCCGGTGACGATCAGCCGGCCCATCGGATTGTCGAAATCGAACGATCCGTCGAGCCGTCTGGTTTCGATCCAGCGTCCGAGTTCGGGGTGGCGGAATTCGGGGAGGGTGTCGAGCGTCCGGTTCAGGATGGAGCCGCACTCCTCGAAATCCGGTCCGAAAATCTCGTATAGAATCGCGGCGGTGGTGCAGAGGTGCATCTGCAGCCCGAGCCTTTTGACGCCGCCGGCGCGGAGCATGGAGCGGGAACCGAAGGCGGCGCCGGTCGTCGGGCGGTTGTCCTCCCGGGGCTGTTCGCTTTCGCGGATCCGGCCGTTGAATACGTGGAAGGCGGAAGCGGCCTCGTCGCGGTAGCGTTTCTCACCGGTGGCCCGGAAGAGTTCGGCGGCGGCGATTGCGGCGTAACTTTCGCAGAGGATGTTGAATTTTCCTCCTGGAACCTGGTTGGAGCCGTCTTCGCCGCAGGCGGCCGGATAGGAGCCGTCTTCGCCGCGGAGTTTCTCCGTACAGAAGTCAAAGCCGCGGACCGCCTTTTCGAGCCACCCCTCCCGGCGGAACTCCGAGTTGTGAAGCCGGGCGAACATGTAGATGGCGCGCCACTGCATGGTGGGGAATTTGGTCCGGTCGAAGATGGAGCCGTCGCGGTCGATCATGTTGAAGAATCCGCCGTTGACGGAATCGAACGTCTTCTCCCAGAAAGGAGTGACGGAGTCGGCAAGTTCGCTCCGGTAGCGGAGGATGAGTTCATTGACGGTTTTCATCGCGGTATTACTCCAGCATTGCCCAGTAGCGTCCCGCCTTGTTCCGGAGCAGGCGGATCGGCAGGCCGAATGCGTGGGAGAGGTTCTGTTCGTCGAGGATCTCCTCGCGGTTTCCGGCGCTTTCGACCCGGCCGTTGGCGATGATCATGCCCTGATGGAAGACCGGGAGAATATCCTCGATCCGCTGGGTGATGAAGATGATGGTGGTGTCGGGCAGCTTGCGTGCGATGTTGTCGATCTCCCCGAGCAGGAACTCCCGGCCGGCCATATCGAGGTAGACGCTCGGTTCGTCGAGGATGACCAGATCCGGTTTTGTCAGCAGGGCGCGCGCGATCAGGATTTTGACCTGTTCTCCGCTGGACATGGTGAAGATCGGCTGGTCGGCGAGGTGGGCGCAGCGGAACCGGGTCATGAGCTCGGTCGCGGTCCGGATCTCCTCCTCCGTGGGTTTGCGGAAGAGTCCGAGGGTGGCGTCGATGCCGGAGATGACCATTTCCAGCCCGGTCCATTCGGTTCCGGTGAACTGCTGCATGCAGGGGCTGACCCATGCGATCCGCTTGCGCAGTTCGACGAGGTTGCTTTCGCCGAAGCGCTGTCCGAGCACGGTGACTTCCGCTCCGAACTTGGGCCAGGCATATCCCATGAGCATTTTGACCAGGGTGGTTTTCCCGGCGCCGTTCGCGCCGAGGATGAAGCAGCGTCCGCCGCGTTCGACGGACCAGTTGAGGTCGTGGATGATCTCCCGTCCGCCCAGGAAGACGGAAGCGTGCTTGACGTCGATTGCCAACTCTTTTGCCATGATGATTTTCGCTTTTTCCGGTCCTGCCGGCCACTGCGCGGCGAGGACGTCCGTTAACGGTTCTTGTATTCCACCCAGCTGTCGCGCAGGAGTTTGCCGCGGGCGAACTCCCGTTCGAACTCGTCGAAATTTCCTTCCTCGATCAGGGCGCGGAACCGCTGATAGCTGGTTTCAAAGTCGCGCATTGCGGTCAGTACCGCCTCGCGGTTGTTTTCAATGATCTCCCGCCACATCAGCGGATTGCTCGACGCGATCCGGGAGGTGTCGCGGAATCCGGTCGCGCAGCCGCTGAAGCGCTCCCTGCGGGTCGCCTCGTTCGGCGCCTCCAGAATGCTCAACGCGAGCGCGGAGGCAACGATGTGCAGCACGTGGCTGGTGTGGGCCACCAGGTCGTCGTGGCGGGCTGCGTCGATCCGGGAAGTCCGGGTCCCCACCGTGCGCCAGAGGGCTTCGACCGCCTCGACCGCGGATTCCGGAGAGTCGGCGGCGGGG
>ERZ779869.1148-NODE-1148-length-25815-cov-5.870575_pt1 | contig 25815 bp, 40 predicted proteins | sample MGYA00511557_ERZ779869 | MGnify/ENA primary metagenome ERZ779869 (study PRJEB29588, sample SAMEA2154620) | human gut metagenome | biome: human gut; feature: human-associated habitat; material: faeces | place: Denmark | collected 2008/2010 ... | reverse complement strand
CGGAACGCCGCGGTACTGATCGGGGCGCTCGCTGTCCATGATGTGCAGGATATTCGGCAGGCCGGTGCGCTCGCCGTAGGCCGGGACGCGCGTCCATTCCTGTTTCTCGGTCGTGATCTGGTGCGGATAGGTGTTGCTGATGTAATAGGCAACGACGCGGCCGTTTTTGTCGACCTCCACGCCGTCGAAAACGCGGTGACCGGCGCCGGGCTTCCCATCCGGAACGACGGCATCCATGAAGCCACCGTAGGTGTAGCCTCCGCTGAAGTTGGTAGGTGTGGAAACGCGGTCTGCTTCAATGACGTGCAGCCGCATAGAATAGGGATTCAGCGGCGCCGCCGGGTAACGCTTCACCAGGACAAACACGTCTCCGGACATGAGCCATGATTTCAGGGCGAGCTGCTGCAGGGCTTCAAAATTATTCAGTCCAAGCGCGTCGCAGTTCTGCTTTTTGCCGCCCCATAGCCGGAACTCCATTTCTGTTTTGTGCTGCCACTGCTTTGCCGCTTCCGGCGTCAGACTGAGCAAATCGCGGTCGATGGTTGATTTCAGGCTCAAGCCCGTACCGACAACCTTTGTTCGATTGGTGTTGATTGCACTCGTTGCCACGGGCGACGCCATATAAAGCATTCTCGACCGCTGGCGCAGCGTGGCATTGTTGCGGTTAATATCCTCGTTGGGCGAACCGCTGTCCGGGGTAAATCCCTTGAGTGCGCGCCGGGTGACGCTCGCGCCGGCTTCGCTATAGCCCTTGGCATACGGAGCAGCGCTCCGGCTGTGATTTCTCTTGCTCAATGCTTTCGCCTCCTGTGAAATAGAAAACGGACACTTTGGCGGCGAAAGGAGAAACTCCGCCAGAGCGCCCGTGCAAAAGCCCTTTCGGGCGAATTGCTGTTATCATTTTCGTGACCTCACGAAAAAGGTCACCAATCGCGGGGAATCACGCCGAATGCCTTGCGGCGTTTGCCGCCGTTCAGCTCCGAAGTCAGTTGATCGATCTCGTTCTCCATCTGCGTGATTTCCTCGGACAGCGCCGGAAGATCAAATCGAGTGAGCTGCCGGTCGTCGATCATATAGGACTTCACGCCGCCCTCAACCAGCGCCGTATAGGCGTCGTAGAGCCTTTCCAGCGACTTTTCGCGGAACGCCAGCCGCTTTTCAATGATAGTTCTGCTTGCCATAGAACACGCTCCTTACCAATCGTCGTAGTATTTTTGCCTGCTGCGCTGTGCTGTCCGGCGTGTCGGCGGCGTGATGCTTGCCGATGGCGGGGCAGGAATACGAGCGCCGGAAGCTGCTTTCAGTTGGCGGTCAATTTCATCAAGATTCTTTGGCAGAGCCTTGAACGCAGCCAGCGCGTAGTTCCGGCAGTCCAGCGCCTCGTTTCGCTCGTGACCGGGGATCTTCTTCCACTGCCACGGCTGCTTCTTGTTCGGGTCATAGACCTTTGTTTCAGACAGCAGTCCTGTAAAATAGGCGCTGCCATAATCGTCGCGTTTCGGGAAATGACAGTATTTTTGCCCGGGTGTCTGCACACGCAGGTTGTCCATGATAATTTCCTTCCCGGAATCAACGCCAAGCTGATATTGCCAGCAGGTGCCGACCGCGATCTGATTGACGATGATCTTCTGCTTTTTGGGCGGTGAAATATACGGCTTATCCTGTCCGGGCATGCCCTTGATGCAGAATACCTTCTTGCTGACTCTGGCGCGGCAATTCAGGCGGACGCTCTGCGTGAAGTGACCGCCCTCATCGACAAAGGACATGGACACGCGCAAGCCGACGCCGTTTTCAAAGCGTAAAACACGGTCAAACACCACCTCGTCGAGCTTATCCCATGTTGTATCATCGTCCGGGCGTCCCATGACAATGCCTTTTTCAATGCCCCATGTTTCGCCGAAGTGACCGTTGCCAACGATCTCATATTCCATGCGGTCATCCTGCGTATCGACGCCAGCCGTCAAAACGAGGACGCCCGGCGGCAACTCGACCGGCTCACCGTTTTCATCCTTGCCGTAGTCCTCACGGCGTGCAAGTAGGGAATCTTCGTCTTCAATATCACCGCGATCCTCCCACGTCTCACCGAAGCAGGTGTTGTAAACAACCTGCATCTTCTTCGTGCTTCCGAGCGCGTTGAGGTATTTCAGGACAATGGATTCCCACGATGCCCACTGGCTGACAAAGGCGTTGAGCCAGAAAGACCGCGTTCCCTGTCCGTAGGCTTCCGGGTTCTCGGCAATCCATTTTGCCGGAGCACGCTTCATTTCCGCTTCCGTGGAAACACAGCCGCAGCCGGGGCAGGTGTAGTACACCTTTTTTACCTTAAAGGTCTTTTTGTGAGAAACGATGATTTCATCATGCTCAAAACGAATGTCCGACCAGCGGATTTCGTGATACTCTCCGCAGTGCGGACAGCGGGAGTTCCAGCGTTCCATCGTGCCAGTGTAGTAGGCGGCTTCAATAGCGCTGGCGTTCTTGATTGTCGGAGTCGATACCTCGACAGCTTTTGCATTATAGAACGTGGTCTGACGTGCCATCGCCAGATCCCACGGATCGCCCTCATTACCGGCGCTTGTCGCCCATCGGTCGCGCTCGTCGCCGAATACATAGCGAATAGGCTTTGATGCAAGCGCGTGTGCCTCGGTCGAGCCGCACATTGTGAGGATGCCGCCCGGATAGGCTTTTTGGAGGATCGTGTTATGCGAATCGCGGCTTTTCGGTGCGGCAATCTTTTGCCGCAGCGCCGGGGTGTCGCGCAGCATTGGCGCAATACGGAGCTTGGAATACTCCTGCGCGTCAATGGTGGTGGGATGGACGAACAAAATAGAGCCGGGGTCTTCGTCGATTATATAGCCGATGCAGTTATTCAGAAACTCGGACTTGCCGACCTGCGACGCAGCTACCATGATAATGTGCCGCACCTTTGGGTCTGTAAAAGAGTCCATCGGCTCGCGCAGATAAGGCGTGCGCTCTGTGCGCCAAGGTCCGGGCTCGGCTGCGCTTTCAGCTGAAAGGCGGCGCTTGGCTTCTGCCCACTGGGATACCGTGAGATCGTCTGGCGGCGTCATGCCGGACAGAGCCTTTCGCATGGCTCTATTCAGACGCGCCGCGCCGCGCCGTTTGACTTGGCGTTCGGCTTCGGCTTTTTTCAGCGCATCGGCCGCTGCCTCATTCTTCGTCATAGCTGCGCCCCGCATTGCTCCAGTCGCGCCGCTCGTTTACTTTCTCGGCGTATTTCTCAGGGTCGTAGTGATACGCAGCCAGTTCGCGCATGACCTTATGGACTTCCTTGCGGATGGTCTCGGCAGCCTCAGCCGGGCTTTGCGCGGCGGTGACGTCAACCGACAGCCGCCCCGGAAGCGACAGCAGCGCAGCGCGGATGGTGTAAATTAGATCTTCCGTGAAGCCCTCCACATCTTCCGAGCGGTGCAGCTTGCCTTTCAGCTCCTCGACCTCCATCTTCGCAAGCTGAGCTTTGGAGAGCTTGAGCTGCGCTTCGGACTGCCGCTTCGCTGTTTCCAGCTTCTGCTCGGCCTCACTGATCTGCGGTTTGGAAAGGAAATTGATATATCGCTGAACCGCATCGCCAAGCTGGAAGTAGCCGCGGCGCGCCGGGATGATTGTTCCGTCCTGCGCCATCTGCTGCACACGCCGCGCCGTCACGCCGAGGATCGCGGCCAGCTCTGTCGTGCTGATTTCAGCTTCGGCATCGATCTTGATTCTCGTTTCAGCCATATAGCAAGCTCCTTTCGTTTTTTTCGAGGGGGCTCAGCGGAATTTCACCGCAGCACCCGTGCTGCACGGGCGTGACCCTTACCCCGATGTGGTCATATAAATCTTAGGAGGTCGGTACGGTATGCCTCACCCGCACCGTGGTATGAAAAATGCGCGGTATCTGCGTCGATACCTGCGCACATTCCAGCGGTAATCGTAACGAAATTACCAGAAAAACAGGAAACTAACTAGGCGAAATTTGGGGTCGTCGAGCCCGCAACAGATGCCGCCCCCCTCCCGACAGTACCTTTTCAGCGACCGAAACGATCACGACGCATAACGCCTTGCCACCCAGCAAACTTATCGCGAGTGACAACGTCCTTCTCGCAGGGCTTTTTGCAGCCTTTGCGCCCTCGATGGCAAATGCACACCGTCTTTCCGTTGACGATCTGCACCCAAACAGGAATCTTCTCTTGTTCTTGCATCGTTTATCGCCTCACATCTGTACGGATTTGACAGGGGATTGGCTGCATACCCACCCAGCCCTTACGAATAATTACCGGGGCTACGATTGTTCGGTGGAGAAAAGTGCATCGCCCTCCTTGATGAACATGACGTGGCCGCAATGCTCACAAACGACCTTGGCATACTTGGGCGGCTTCTCGGCTACGCTCAGAGCGGACGCTTTGGCGCGGTCTACCTGCTCCTGCATGGTGATTGCAACATTCTGTGCTTCTTCCTTTGCGGCGTTATCCAGATAGGCTTGGTATCTGGCACGGCGGTCCTCTTCGGATTCACCGACCACCCCATCATCGAAAAGAGCATCGGCGTCAAAATCGTCGCTGAGAGCGGGGAAGCCAAGGGATTCGAGATCGAAGTCAAAGTCAAGGTTGAGCATATCGATCTCGTGGAGCAGCTCGTCGTTGATCCACTCGGAGAATTCGGAAATGCGGTTGTCGGCCAGACGGTCGAGCTTGATCGTTTCTTCGTCGGCGTCTGTTACGACGCAGGGCATTTCCTCCATGCCGAGCCGAATGGCGGCAGCATAACGGGCATGACCTTTGACGATGATACCGTTGCGGTCGATGACCAGCGGCACGTTGAAGCCAACCTTCGGAATGATCTCGACAAGCAGGTTGACCGTCTTATCGTTTTTCCGGGGATTGCGGACATAGGGCTTGACCTCGGAAATCTTCTTCATCACGATCTGATTAACAATCTCCATCAGTGCCAGCCTCCTTTCGATACTTCTGAAGCTGACGTGCCTGATTCTCGGAGATCGCAGCGCGTGTGAATGAATTGTTTTCGTAGAGCTTCGCATATCCGGTGATGTGCTTGAGGCGCACCAGCTCTTCCGGTTCTAGGCCAAGCTCATTGCAGACCTGCAGATCGGTCGCGCCGTTCATCAGCATTTCCATGACGATATTGGACATACCGTTAATGGAGTGCTTGCCTCTGGCGCGGTTGTGCCGGACTGTCGAAGCCATGAGGTCGTTCATGGTCTTGCCATGAAGCACAACACAGGGCAGCTTCCCCTCGCATGAAACGTAGATGTCTTTGAATCTGCGCATGATGCTGTATCGGTGGAAGCCGTCGACGATAACATACCGGTCTTTCTTTTCGTCGTAGATGGTAACGACGGGCTGCGTGTAGCCGTCCGCTTTGACGGAGCGATAAAGCAGCTTCATCTCCTGCGTGGCGACACTGTTGGGGTTGTAGTCGTTTGCGTGGACCTTTTCAATGGGTATCCACTCGACCTGATGAATGGGCTGATCTGAAATCATTTCTTGCTGCCCATATATTGCTCAAACTGCGCGGCGTCGCGTTTGCGATAGGTGGGAGCCTTTTCCCGGATGCGGAAACGGGAGCGGGCATTTGCGTTGTTCGTGCCATCAATATCATTCAGGACGATCTCTTTGACATGGACACGATACCATTCGTCTCCGGTCTGATTCTTCCAGCGGTTTCGGAACAGCTCGTGGTATTCGGGCTTCACGATATTGGCAAGCAGATAGTCGCGGTATTCCTGCCACGACTTGAACGCAAACGGGAGCTGGCGCGGAATAATGTCGCCGCTGTCGAAGGTATGGGCGAACGTGCCGACGCCAGATACGCGGCGGATGAATTTGTTGTAGGTGTCCGGTTCAAACTCCTGCAGCATTTCGATTGAGTGCCAGGCGGTTTCATGGATGAGCGCCGAGACGCGCATGGCCTCCTTTGCCAAGCCCCACTGATATTGCAGATCGTAGACGCGATTGTAGGCCCAGTGATTCTTGGCAATGGCTGTCCAGATGTCATCGTTGGTGAAATCGTAGATCGGCCAGAACACCTGACACCTGCCAACTTTCTTCTTGCACCACGTCACGCCTTTGTATCGGGCTTCATGCTGCGTGATAGCAACGCGCCGGTTCAGGCTTTCCGTCATGCGCATTCCCACCAGCACGGCACAATTCTCAGAATCGGTGCAGTAGGACGGGAGGACGTTGACAAGCTCATGGAATCGGTTTTCGCTGCTGGGGTTTTCCTTGATGGAGAGCGGGTGCTGCGGGTGAATCCAGATCGCTTTGTCCTCCGGATTCCAAACACTGATGAAATTCTTCTCTGGGGAGAGCGTGTTTGTGAATTCAAAGGGGATCTGATACCAGTACGGCGTGACTTCGGGCAGCTCCATGATGTGCTGCATATAGTCCACCGTCGCTTGCCACTCGGCTTCCTGATCGAGCCAGAATACCTTGAGCGGCAGACGCCCGCGCTCCTGCGCAACCATAAGCGCCATGCGGAAAAGAACTGTGCTGTCCTTGCCGCCGGACATGCTGACGATTACATCGTCGTGGCCGTCGAAGATCATCCGCAGCCGTTCCAATGCTTCATCGAATACGTTGTTTTGCAAGTAGATCATTGCTGCTGACCCCGCGCCGCTCATGTGAGCAACATAGGGTTTCCTCTTTTTTTCGATGTACCCGCAGCCGGCAGCGTTGGCGATACGCCGCAGGTTCGAGCCATCCTCCACGCAAGGAGCATCGTGGAGGCAAGTCCTCCTTCCGAATAAAATGAGCAGCGCCCCCGATCAGGAGCGCCGCCCGGCTTGATTTGGAATTTTACAGTTTACATGAAATCACATCTTAGGGGTGATTGCAAGCGTCACAGCGCGTCAGCGCGCGTCATGGCGGGGCAAGTTCCGAGGAAGCGATAACATATGGACTTCACACCATCCTCGGAATTTCGCCCGCCAAGCACACTTGCAACTACCTTCCACGGCATACCTCGGATGAAACGCAGCCGGAATACAAGGCGTGTGGTGTTATCCTCGATTCCGGCGATCCAGACAGCGATCGTTTCCTCGCTTCTGGCAATCTGTTCTTTCAGCGCGTCGCGCTGCGTCTCCATATCCGCGATCTCCGCGCCGAGGACGCCGACCTTGTCATTGACGCCGGAGGCGTGCGGCATTCCATCCAGCTTCTGCGCCCCGGGAACGGCAGCATTCCACAAGCCCTGAATCAATTCTTCTGTTTTCTGAAGCTGCTGGACAAGATCAAGATGCCCATTCAGTTCCGCCAGAGTCATGTGTGCCGCCCCTTTCCATCGTTACTTTGCTTTTTTCCAAGCCCGGATTGCGGTTTTCTTTGTGCCTTTCGGTGTACCCGCTCTACCGCAATTATAACACCTGACGCAAAACATGGGCGGTGTTCTTGGACGCAGATATGCTTCCTCGATCTTGCAGCGACTGTCTGCACCGCAAAATCGGCAGGTCAATTCATCGGTTCTCGGCATAGTGTCACCTCACATTCTTTCCGTCGCGTGCCAGCCGGTTCCGCAGACGGTCAACCTTTTTCCACCGCCGAGCTACAACATCGTAATGCAATTCGTAGAGTATCATCATCTGCTCCAGCATGATCTGCACGTCCGCGATCTCCTCGGCAATGTGCTGCCTGTCTGTTTGACCTCTCAGGCTTTTGCACAGCTCTTTTTGCAGTTCGCTCAGTTCTTCGATTGCAACGACGCGCTGAATCTCGCTGCCGTAGAAGGAAACTGCTCTACCGAGGATTTGCCTTTCGTTCATCACTTTCCCCTCCCATCGCGGTAGAAGCCGCAGACAATCCAACCAAGATAGAATCCGAGCAAGAGAAGACGCAAAAGCTGCATCCAGTGGGCTTCAACCATGCTCGCATCCCTCCTTTTTGCGTTCAATACGTTTCTGCTCCATACGTTCCAGCCGATCATCGCTTGCTACAGTCCATTTCCGACGTTCCGCTGCCTTTGGACGGCGCAGGAAATCCGCTCTGGCGTTCGAGGTATAGGCGGCTGGCATACCCAGCTTTTTCGGCTTAGACATCTGTGCTGCCCTCCATTGATTCCTGAACTTCGCTAAGATCGAACAAGGCAACCTTCTTTCCGCTCGGCGTTGGCTGATTCTCCGCAAACGCGGTCAGATGAATGTTCCAGTGGTCTGGCTTGAAAGCGATGCCGTTTCGCATGAGGACAATGTCTGCATCGCCCCGGCAGGGAAGAATCGCCACACGCCCCTCATCATCAGCCGCCACTAGCTTTCTGATTCGCTCGGCTTTCGACGTATCATCCGCGAAAGCGGTTTCTATAATGGTCTTGGCGTTCACCACCTGTTCCGGCGTCAGACCCGTAGCTTCGTAAGAAGCCAGCCGCGCCAATGCAACCTCATACCCGCGGCGGCACATAATACCACCGTCGTTGTCGTACCATATGAGCTTATCCATCCTTCTTACCCTCCATTTCTACCAATCCCCGAAAGCTGATACACCACGTTTTCAACGTCGGCCAGAATCTCGCGCGTTGTCCATGTCTTGCCTTTTCTGCCGTAGCTCGGCAGCTCGATACGATCACCGAAGTGTGCATAGTCCCAGCCAATCCAGAACGCATCCGGAAACAGAGGCCCGATGCCTTTCTCGGAATAAGTCAAGCCGCCGTGGCAGCTCACCTTGATCTTGCCGTAGTCAAGCCCGTAGCACGGGTGGTCTTTGGGAATCTCGACATAGGCGCACGGGTGAGAACCGAGGGAAACAATGCAGTAATGATACCCGTGGACATACCCTTCGTCCAGAATCTCACGATCCGCATTAGGGTCGCTGATATATACCATTTCTTTCATTTGCGTCCTCCTGTTTTGAATCGATCGGCATGGGGGCAGGTTGCCCAATGCGGCACATAGCCCACGCCGGTTGCTTTGGCTGGGTCTTCCGTGTATTCGCACGAAAGCACTTGCCCGTTCCAAGTGACAATTTTCTTACTGCCGACGCGCGGTTTTTCGATGTAGTAGCGCGGGGTGGCATCACAGGGGATGGATTTCCCGGCTGGTGTCTTAATCCAGACGATAGCCGCCATGCACGCTTTACAAGATGACATCTTTATTCCCTCCATACTCATTCTGCTTCCTCACGGTCATCGTCGGAATCCTCCGCAGCACCGTATATAGTAAAGAGCCGGTGCGTACCTTCTGCCATTTCTTCTTCATCGTCCGACTTCTCATAGCCGAGCGTTTCGAGGATTTCATAGATGTGATCCAAGTCCGAATTTTCGCAAAGCTCATATTCGTAGTGGTTCATGTTCCGCACGCGCCGGTAGTATCTCATGTCCTCGTCATCGAGGGCAGAATAGCAGCAGCAGAAAATCAGCTTTTCCGGCTGGGCTTCCGCCGCGCTGCGGACAAAGCCCATATCGCAGAAATCTTCGTTTTCATCGTCTGGCGAAAGTCTCATGCCAAGGAGCTGGGCACAGAGCCGAGGGTTGATGGAATTGCAGTAGCCACCGTCGATTGACTCTGTCGTTGCCACGCAGAACAAGGCGATTTCCTTCATGTGCTGTTTGAATACGCTGTTCGGAAGCTCTTTGATGAAATCCTTGCGCAGTTCAAAATGGGCCTCCGCGACTTCCGCAAATACATTTTCGGCTTGTTCGTCTCTGCGGCGCCGTTCCTCGCGAGCCTCAGCTTCCGGGTCTGATTGCTGCGATTCCTGACGTTCCTTGTAAAGTGTGATTCCGGTGGAATCCTTCCTGTAAAAGTATCGAACGTCACTTGCGTCTTCCGGTATGGTCATTTCTTTCTTCAAATCCCAGCGGTTGTAGCCTGAGAAATAGGCCATGTCAACTTTTTGCCCATTGAACTCGCCAGTTTTTTCGATATGGTATGCAAATGCATCTGCACATTCCTCCCATTCGGCGAATTTTTTTCTGATTTCCTGCTCTGAAATCAGGCTTTTCAGAACGCTGTTGAAGTTTGCCGTGCCGATGGCGTCAAGTGCCTTGTTCTTATCCTCTGGGCTGTCCAGCTTGTCAAGCTCCAAATAATCGCCCAGCGTAGCGCCGCGGGATTCAGCTTTCTGGAATTTCTGCCGGTCGAGGTCAAGCAGTTTTACACGGCGGCGAATGGTGGTTTGAGAGAAGCCAGATTTTTCGGCGATTTCAGCTACGGAATCGCCCATGTTGAGCATCATCTGGAAGCCCTGCGCCTGCTCGTATGTAGTGAGGTCGCTGCGCTGCATATTTTCAACAAGCATGGTCTGCAGCTGCTCCCGCTCAGACATTTCAACCACAATGCAGGGCAATTCGGTCAGACCAGCGATCTTCGCGGCGGCATAGCGGCGGTGACCGATGATGATGGTGTATTCCGTATCGGGGTTGTCCGGTTCATCCGGAACGACCGTCAGGTTCTGCAGAACGCCGCTGGCTTTGATGCTTGCGGCAAGCTCCGACAGATCACCGAGATCCTTGCGCGGATTGTCAGAGTGTGGGAAAAGACGGTCAATTGCGATATTTACGATTTGAGGCATTTGTGAATCTCCTTTCAGTTCAGGGGCGCGTTTGCGCTCCGTTTACGCGGCACCAATGCCGCTGCGCTTTTTTCTTCCGCGCCAGCCGGCAGGTTGGGCAGAATGTATTTTCTTTGCGCTCGATGAAAGAACGACCGCAGCGAGCGCAGTGCTGCGGCGGGATTCTGCGGAACTCAGTGCATTCGTCGCAGTTTTCACAGCGGTCACACCCTTTGATTTCATCCCAGCTTACGCATAACAGCCGCTGCCAGTATGGATTATCGTCAATGTCGTTGATGCGCTTGCGGAGCACTGAGCAGAGCATTTCAAGTATTTGCACGGTTTCTGTTCGCGTTCTGGACAGGTGTACCGCCTGCTTTACGGTCGGGTCTGGCGCGCCATAACCCCAAGGCTGATCTTTGAGCATGGCGCGTACTTTGTCCTGATTCTCGGTCAGATAGACGAAATAAACTTTCCCACGCACGGCTTTTTCGGATTTGCCGAGTGCCTTGCCAATGGCGGTGTAGCTGTTGCCTTTTCGGATTCCGTCTGCCAGCACATCGAAGTCGGTCTGTGTCCAAGCTGCGGATGAACCATGATTGTCGGCCTTGACAGGACGCTCTTTTATACCGAGGTCGTTGCACCGGCGCTGGATCGCGCCGGCCGAGCGACGCAGCATATCGGAAAGCTCGGCATAGCCGTATCGGTGCTGCTGGAGCAGCATTTTCAGCCGTGCGTCTTCGTCAGGCGTCCACGGGTCTTTCCGTTGGAGCGCGAACGCCTGAAAATCTTTCTTGCGCTGTTCTGCTACCCATGCAGGTTCTTCGCCAAGCGCCAATGGCTCCATCTTGGAAAAGTCAATGAACGAGCGGTGCTGCTCTGCCCACTTCCAGAACTCATCGAGGTGGACGACACGGAAGCTGTTCTGATTGACACGCTTTGTGTGGATCGGAAATCCACGGTTCTCAACCCAGCTTTTCATCTTGTAGCTGCCGCCTGCATTGGTGCCGCAAACGGCGATCAGAAGCTGATTTAGGGCTATGTAATCGCTGCCGAGCAGAGCCGGTCCGAGCCCCATCCTCTGCTTTTGCACATTGACAGCATCGACGGAGCGATTCAGATTCCTGGCTATCGCTGGGATCGACAGAATGCCCCATTGTTCCGCGAGGTACTGCCGTTCTTCATTTGTCCATCTTTTCATGCGTCAGGGTGATTCTCCTTTCTGTCAGAACAACGTGAGTTGCCCAGCTTTTGTTTCCCGCAGGGGTAAGGCGGGCGGCGCTGCCTGCTTGGTAACTTGCTGTGATGAACCGGTCGCAGGTGCAGGAGAAGCAGAAACCGTTGGTGCATCTTGTTTTCCTAACTTGCGTGTAACTTGCTGATCTTGCGTATCGACCGGTGGAAACAGCAATTCCATTTGCGCCCCGATGCGGCGGTAGTGCCAGATGTCGCGGAAATAAAACGGGGTGTACCATATGTTCTGGTCTGGCCGGGGGATAAGCCCCCGGCGGTCAAGTGCTGTTAAGGGATGACGAAGCGTGTCGCCAATCACGACGTACCCGGCGCAGCCCATGAGCGAGAGCTGCAGGTAGCACATCAGGCCAACGATGTAGTCAATGTCCTGCGCCGTAAAAAGCACGGAGGTCTGGTAGTTGATTTCCTGTCGCGTACAGGCATTTGCAAACGCCACCAGCAACGCTCCTGCACCACAAGCGCAATCGTTGACGGAGATCCAGCCGTCCCGCTCTATACGCGCTTGGAGGTCTGTGCCGGTGATCTCGGCCATCATGCGGCAGACATCATAGGGCGTGAAAAACTGCCCAGCGTGGTCATTGCCCAAATCCAGTGCCATGTAAAGCTCGCCGAGAAAGTCCTGATCTGGATTGAAATCCATACCGATCACGACCTCTTGGAGCATCTGCGAGAATTTGAGCATTTCTTCGGGCTTGTACTTTCCGGCAATCGTCATATACGTCTTTTCACGCTCGGCAGCGTGGCTCCGGTCAACGGTATTTGAGATCGCGATTGCGGCGAGTGTTATGAAATCTTGCCAGATTTCCCAGCGTCCATATCGGCCGCAGAGGGAGTTGAAGATCTTTACAAACTCCGTCTGATGGGTGCTTTTCAGATTGTGCGGCACGCTTCTTCCCATGGCTTATTCCTCCGTCTGCGCCGGTTCAGGCGGTACGATGGAGCGCTTGGTGACCTTGCCTTTGGTGGACTCGACACCAGCATCGAAGCCGCGCCGGTAGATGCGATAGAGGTATTTCGTCAGGTCTTCACGGTTCATGTGCTTGATGGTTTCGTAATCATCCCGTTTGAGCAGAGGCGGGTTCTGATTATTCATCGTCTGAGCCCTCCACATCGTCCGGCTCGTCGGTAGGAAGGACTTCGCGCGGATTCGAGCCAGCGAACGGTCCGACAATGCCGTTTTCCTCGAGTAGCTCCATGATGCGGGCGGCGCGGGCATAGCCGACGTTCAGGCGGCGCTGCAGGAGAGAAACCGTCGCCTTGTTTTCCATGCGGACAACGCTGACAGCCTGATCGTAGAGGTCATCATCGGCGGCGCCAGAATTGTCGGCAGTATCGCCGAGTTCATCATCCGCGTCCTCCAGCTCGTTTACGTCATCCATTTCAGCTTCTGCTTCCTCGTTGATGCCTTCCACGTCTTCCTCGTATTCATCGTCTGCGGCTTCTTCCTCGCTGATGACGGGCATCATGCCAGCGGCAAGTGAGTGCTTTTCCAAGACGTCCTTGAAAAAATACTGTTGCCAGTAGGTGATCATCTTCGTCAGGATGGATTCCATCTTGGTGCGGAGCGTCTTGGAGATCGTGAACGTGCCGCCGCTGACGCGCGTTTCCAGTGCACCATCCTTGAAAATCCACATCATTTCAGCCTCGGGGCTGATGTACCCGGCTTCCTCGATGTTTTCCAGCATAGAGAGCTGGGCGTCCATGCCCTGAATCGGGCGGATGATGAAGATGATAGGATAACGATCCTTGTGGAAGCGGTAGGTCAAATTGTGTTCTTCGCACAGTCCCTCCATCTTCTTTTTCTGCGCTTCATACATCGAAATTTCACTCATGGGAATAACTCCTTTCTGTTGTCAGTCGAGCAGGAACAGCGTGCCATTCCACGCCGTATTTACTCTGTAATTTTGTAAATCTTCTTCTTTTACGTACTTCCGGCCAAACAGCTCTTTCATGCTTCGCCAGTCATCCCAAGGGATTTTGTAGACTTCGCCGGTTGAAAAGCCAGCAACAACGAAGCAGCGAGCGCCGAGCCGCTGGTGCCTGTCCATGTAGGACGCCTGAATGTCGAGCACGCGATCCTGCGTCAAACGGTCCGTGGACGTGAATTTGGCTTCAATCAGAATCGTCCGCCCACCTTTGAGCGTACCCTTGTAGTCGACCTGCGCTTTCTTGGTATAGCAGGCGAGGAAGCGACCGTTACCCTCTGGCTTGATAACCTTCATCGGCTCCGGCGTTTTTTCAATCAAGGCATACCCACGGTCGCGGTAATAATCAAAGGTGCTGTCAAGACGCTGCTCGAAATACTGTCCTTTCTGGCGGGCGATCTTGCCCAGAAGCTGTCTTTTCGGGTCTTTTGCCATAGCTGCCTCCTATCCCGCTCCGAAGTAGATGCCATCGCAGTAGATCACGTCGGAGCCCTGTTTGTATTCAGAACACCAGATGTAATCGCTCGTGAGGTCGCTGTGATGTCCCTCAAGGACGTCGGCTGCAATATCCCACGCCCGTTGCACGGCAGCAGCTTCGCCCGGTTCACTTGCTTTGTCCGGCCAGACAATTCCGGTCACGGAGAGCAGCCCCCATTGTAAGCCGTACTTGTTGTCCATCAGAACGCCCTCAATGGTATCTGGATAGCGCGGGTCATTCACGCGGTTCAGGACAACGTCAGCCACACGGTAGCGGCACATATCGCAGCAGGAATCTCCACCGGCTTCCTGATAAATCACAATGGCAAGGCGCTCCCAATCCTCTTTGTCCTGGCACTCGAAGCCGCCCTTTCCGCAAGGCTCGCTGTCTGCCTCTTGGGGAGGCTCTGGCAGGTCATATGTACGGGGAATATCGGCGGTTTCGTATTCAGCCGGCGCGTAAGCCTCGATCCCCAAGCGGCTCTGGTAGGCAGCTTCGTCAAATTTCTGCGGGATTGCAGAGGAAGTCAGAGCCGGTTCTGCTTCCTGCTGCGGCATTGCGATTGCAAGAACCAGCGCGGCGAGCAGAACCAGCGCCGCCAGAAAAACAACCGTAGGCAGGTTGCGCCTTGCCCATCTTTTCATATCCTCATCCTCCATTCTCATTTCCATCGCCAAGCGCGAACTGCTGCGCGACACCGGCGATCATCTGTTTCATGTCTGACGGGAGCGCCATGTACTCCCGATCGCTCTTGATACGCACCGTGTAGGAGCGCTGAAAGTTGGAAGCGACCACGCTTTGCACTGTTTCGGCGTTCATCATGCCCCATTCCCGAAGCTGCTGCGGTGAACCGACAAGCCGCTGAATCGTAGGTGGCAGACGGTCGTATTCTTCTTTCGCGTTGTAGCCGCTGTTTGCAATCGCTCGATAGACCAGCGTCCACGCTTCGGCAGCAGTCATTTCCTTTGGCATGCGCATTTTCGTGATCTGCTCTTTGACTTCGCCGATGTTCGGTGGAAACGTGTTTGTCCGTGAGGCGATCATGGCTTTTACTGCAACGGCAACGACCATGACGGGCTCATCCTTGAACATCTCAGCCCAGAGATCGACGATCTTGTTTGCCTCCTTGGGGCTAAGCCCGTTGTAAAACTGGGGATAGGCAGCTTTCAGAACTGCCAAAATGTCAGCTGTTTCAAGCCTGTCCATTTCTCATGCCCTCCGCGATGTCGGTAAACACATTGCCGCTGGAACTACCACCCTGATAACGATACTGCCCGCCCTTGTCCTGCTCCTTGGAGAGCCAAGCATTGATGAACCGGCGGATTCCTGATTTCGTCTTGCGCCGCTTGGGATTGTCGGTGCTCCAGCTTGACATCTTCCTGAGTTCCTGCATGACGTTGACAGCGGGGTACAGCTCACACCAGCGGTTGTAATCCTCGGGGAACACGTCGAAGAACGTCTTGTCATTGAGGATGATGCTGATGATCGGCGGCGCGGAGACGGTTTCCGGCTCTGCGCAAGAATCCTCCGTATTCTCTATATCTGCCTCTTTATCTAAGCTCTTATCTCTAATCTCTTTATCTCTATCTCTATTCTCTATCTCTATGGGGAAATTTTCCCCACCACTTTCCCCGGCAGTTCCATCGGAAAGCTCCGGATTCTGACCAGCTTTTGCCTTATTCAGGCGTTTCTTCTCGGCCCAGTCTGTTTCACTCCCAACAAGGTTGCTGTGGTCCGCAAGAACCAGAACACCGTCAACGTCTTCATAAACAAGACCGAAAGATTTATAGAGATTGAGAGCCACGCGGATTGTGTCCGCGGAGAACCATTTGAGATCGCGCTGGATTTTCGGAATGTCGTATTTGATAACGACCTCACCAATCTGTCGAGATAAGCGACCATCGGTGTTGATGGTCTTGAGACAAAGCATCTGATAGAGAACAACGTAGTTTGCACCGTCTGGCTGTGACATAAAGTAGTCAACGGTGTCGGAGGTCATAAAGCTCTCCTTGAGCTTCATCCAGTAGAATCTTTTGCCTGTTGCCATGAGAGACCTCCTTAGAACGGCAATTCGCTGTCATCGTCCGCGAGCTGCGAGAAGCCGCCGGTTGGGTCGTAGGTCGGCTCGCCCTTGGGTTTGCCGCCGTCACCGTCGCGCTTAGAATCGCCAAAGTAAACGCTGTCGGCAAGAATCTCGGCCGAGCGGCGCTTGTTGCCTTCCTTGTCCTGCCAGTTGCGGATTTGAAGCCGGCCGCCCACGACGATCATGCGCCCCTTGCTGAAATACTTCTCTACGAACTCAGCCGTACCGCGCCACGCAACAATGTCGATAAAATCCGTTTCCCGCTCTGCACCCTGTGCTGCATAGTCGCGGTCGCATGCGACGGAGAATGAGGCAACGGCCGTGCCGTTCTGCGTCCGGCGAAGCTCTGGGTCGCGCGTCAGACGTCCCATGAGAACAATGCGGTTAAGCATGATCGACCTCCTGCGCCGGGATGCATGGTTCGGGAACATCGTTGCTGGCAGGGGCAACGCTAGGTTCTGCAAGAACAGCTTCGAGCGCGTCACGCAGATGCCAGTTTTCAATGCTGGAGGAGTTGAAGATTGCTTTGCAGACGCGCAGCCGCTCGGACTCGCGAATCATCTGCTCCAAGTCGACGTCCATGATGATGCCGGCACCGGGCGATTCGTCAAACGGATAAACGTGAGCGTCTTTTTTATTGAAATTGAGCATTTTTGAAATCTCCTTTTTCGATGATTTTGATAACTTCCTGGCACTGCGGAATGTCAAACATTCCGATATGCGTATTCTCGATCGGAAGCCCCATCTGCTCGGCGAGCCATCCGTAGGCGGCTTTGCGCCGCCCGCGGAAAGGACCGGTTTTCCAGAGAGGGTCGAATGATGCGTGTGCTGCCATCTTCCATTTGCGGAGTGCGGCATCTGCAAGGCGCCCGAGCGGTTTATCCGTTCTGCCATGGCAGCCTACATACGCGCCGCAGTTTCTGCAGAGGTAGGCGGTGTGTCCAAAGCTGCGTCCGTAGATTTCGGAATCATCGACCAGCGCAGCTTTGTGACCGCAGTAATCGCAGTAAACGGTCAAGGTTTCTTTGCCTCCTTTGATCTATCCGGCGAGTCCGTTTTGATGCCCAGTTCTTCGCACTCGGAAATGATTCCGTCGAGGAAAACAGCCATCTCCGCGCTGGTGTATTCGCTGGTGCCTTTGAGCGCGCGGTAGTGGATGAACTTCTTTCCCTCGATATAGCCAGTGCCAATCTCGGCATAATGCCGAGCCACGAGCCGGGGCGGTACGCCGTCGCGCAGGGAAAACAGCACCTTGCACTCGTTTCCGGCTTCGTCGATGTAGCTTTCACCAACGCCGTAGCGCCGAATCATTTCCTCGTAGACAGATTCCTTGTCGGTTTTCAGCCTGGCGGCGAGCTGCTCAATGAGCGCCCATGCGTAGCTGTTGGCGCGAAGCCCGCGAGGATCGGCTTTTTTCGTGATGGTAAACGTGATTGGGCGCTCGCCGAAGTTCTTCCAAATATCCTTGCAGCTTTCCCGCGTGTAGATCGACAGGATATATTCGCCGCTCCGGGCATAGGTGATGTCTTTCAGAAAGCCGTTCATGCCTGTTCCTCCTCGACGTGACCGTGCAGGTAAACGTACTCGCCAGCAGGTCCGATGTTCTGGTAAATGAAATCGTCACACTTGGCTTTGGAAAGGTGTGTTCCGAGTACGCGCCGCTCATAGACGAATTCGCCGTTTGCCTTTTTCTCGCTGATTCTGGCTTGGATTTCTGCGTCTTCGTAGTTCGCTTCCAGCAGGTAGAGGTCGAAGTTCGGCGCTGAGATCCCGTTCAGGTTGTTTGTGTCAGTGGCGTAGAGGACCTTTCCAGCCGGAAGCAGCAGCTTGTAGCCGCAGTTCGGAACGTCATGTACCAGCGGCACAGGCTCGACCGTGAAATCTCCGTAGCTGTATCGGTGGTCAAAATCGTACAGGTCGATGTTCGCAGGCTTGACGCCAGCTTCCACCAGAGGTCGCACCAGCCAGCGACAACAGCCAAAACGGAGTGCCGGACGGTCCGCAGCGAGGGCGTGGAGCGTGCTTTTTCGGAAGTGATCTCCGTGCCAATGTGTCAGCAGAACCAGCCTGAGAGCTTTTGCAACCGGCTTCACGAGCTTGTATGGCACACCGCAGTCCATCAGAATTTGCCCGTCGATCACGACTGCGTTGCCGGTAGAGCCGGTTGCGAGGACTTCAAACGGAACGCTCATTACAGCGAACTGAGGTCAATCTGCTCCGGCTCGCTGGCGTTCTCCTGAAGCTGAGCGGGGGCGCTGCCCTCAACGGTCGGCTGCGGAGCATCGGTCGTGAGCTCCAGCTCGTCGGAATGGTCTGTAATGATTTCACCGGTTCTGGGGTCAACAGCCGGAATGCCGGAATCGTCAGCGAGCGCCTGCTGCATTTCCGTGGACATGATGCCCCACTTGGAGATCAACTGGCGAAGAAGTGTCTTTTTCGCCATGCTGTCGAAGTCCTTGTACCAGAAGCTCGAATACTTCCACATATCCTTGTCTGCGATCTGACCGTTCTGGATCTTGTCATAGGCATCCTTGCTGAACGCCTGAGAATATGTATCCGCGTGATTGAGCATCTTTTCGCGCGACCAGTAGATGCACTTGCGGAAGCCGTTCAGGTACTCGAAGTACGCCATGTAGCCGACAATCGGGAGCTTTTCGCGCAGATCATCGTCTTCGATGAATTTGAACTGCGGCTTCGCGGTATGCGGATCTTTGCCGAGGTATTCGCCCTGCCGAATCTCCATGCAGTCCAGATCGGAATACTGGCCGCTCCGGAGCGCGAGCTGGACATAGCCTTTATAACCGAGGACAAACTGTGCTTTGGAGCATTCGGGCGAAAGCAGATGCCCCTCGCGGTCATACTTGGCCTTCTGCTTGAACGGAACGAGATAATACTGGCCGAGCTGCGGCGAGGGAGAAAGATTCAGCGCTTCGCCCAGCAGACCACCGGCGAGGATGGAGCTGGGTTCGCAGGTCTGAAGCGCGGGGGTGGTAGCGACGGCGGACGTGATCGACGCGATAAAGCGGTTTGCACGTTTCGGGTCTTTCAGGGTGTTGCGGATAAGATTCTGGTAAGATTCCGTGCTGATCGCAACGGAAAAGGTCTGCTTCTTCGCAGGCGCGATGTTAGAACTGCTCATAGTCGTAACCTCCATTTACGAGAAATTCTTTGAGTGCTTTCAACTTGTCAATGCTGCCGCGGACGCGGAACGAAACCTGATAGATCTTTTCAACAGGCGCCTCGGTGGGAATGGGCTGCTCGACGGGTGCAGAAACGGGGGCAGGCGGTTCTTCGTTCAGAACTTCTTCGATCTTCGCCTGCGCGGCATCCTGAACTTCCTGTGCGGACTTCATGGCGGCGCGCCGTCGTGCGGCTTCCTCCATCTCCTTGTGGCGGCGATCAACAATCAGAGCTGCTTCCGGCGCGGAGTGCGTTCTGCGGTACTCGACCATGACTTCGTCCTTGTGCTCCAGCGTCTCAATGAGCCGGAGATCGTTGGATACATTTTGCAGGAACAAAGACGCCTGCCCCTGCAGCTTCTTTAGGGAATCAGACATTGTGATGTTGATTCCGCACTGGTCAAATGGTGCAATATCTTCGGGGATGTTCAGGCTGGCGCGATATTCGTTGTAGAATGCAACGATTTCATCACGCTTTGCGCCCTTGATGCCGTTCTCGACAGTTGCGATCTTCGTTTTCAGCTCGGCATCTGCCTTGGTAAAGGCATCGGCTGCGCACTCCTTGTAAAGCTTTTCAAATGCGTCATACGGGGCAAGGATGGCTTTCTTGACCTCACGGCGGCGGGCTTCCAAGTCCTGAAATTCCTTGTTCAGTTCGGCACGGGCTTTCTTGACGTCCTTGTAGGTTTCCTCGGTGCAAGCCAGCGCCAGCGCCTGTGCAACGCGAGCATCGACGGAAGCTTTGACCTGCCGAAGCTGGTCTTCGATGATCGGAAGCTGCTTAACAACGATCAGATTATTTTCCATCGGTCGGCGCCTCCTGCGTGATTTCTTTCAGGAGCGGCAAGATCCGCTCGTCGATGCGGCTTTCCGGCACGTTGATCTCGCAGATCACAGCGCGTGCTTCGCGTTTGGCTGTGGGGGCGATAACCTCCATTCCAACGGAGGCGTTCGGAATGCTGCAGCGGTAGCTGTATGGGCGTCCGGCGCGGACGCTGCCGGTTTCTTCGTCGCGATAGTAGACATTTACGATCATGTAGATTCTCCTTTCATGCGTTCAAAATCAACAGGCTCATCCGGGTCACATGGCTCGACCGTGAACGTGAAGCTGATACGTTCATGGCAGAACTTACGGAAGTTTCCATCCGGGGAAGCCATGCAGGATTTCAGGAAGTTTTCTTCGGTGTATGTGCTGCTGCAATTCAGGATGCCGGGCTCCTTGTCGGGGTGGGCAAGCCGGAATGCCGCGCAAGCCAAGTTGACGTTCGGGGCTTCAACTTCCGTCCAGCCGCCTACGAACGGCTGTCCATCCGTGCCGTACGTGAAGTAGTATTTCATTCGCGATCTCCTTTGCTGATATATCCGCGCACAACATCGGTGAGCCAGTCCTGCACAGTGTCGTAGCCGTCGGCTGCAAGGTGCGCTTTGAGCTGGGCAGCTTCGTCGGCGGTGATTCTGGCGTGCAGCTTGTCCTTGAGCCTGTGCTGGTCGGCGGTGCGGGGGTGCTTGCGAATGCTGCCGTCCGGGTCGAACTTGGCGTAGAGGGCTTTCATGGCTTTCTGCGTCAGGCAGATCCCGTATGCGTCCGTGTTCTCACATTTGCTTTGGGTGGTATTGTCGTACTTGGGATAAATCTCCCGCACAACGGCAACCATCTCTTTTGCTGGAATCTGTTTTTTCAGCCGCAGCTCTTTCAGGCTGTTCGGCATTTCGATACCTCCATTCCGCGCTTGACTGCGCGATTTTCTGCTGTTATGATCGAAATGGGTATTTGTGCCTGGGGTCGTTTCCGTGCCAGCGGAGCGGCCCCCTTTCTTTTTTCGCTACTCATGCAGACCTCTTTTCCTGAATTTCTTCGATGGCCGCAAATACCGCAGCCAGTTCTGACAATGAACTGAACTTCTGCTTGAACGCATCAAGTTCGCGCAGCGCCAGCGATAAAAGCTGATCTCGGCTTTCCGAATTTTGCATAATGGCAGTAACTGATCTGTACTCTGCTGTTTTGCATTCGATGTTGAAAAAGCTTCTTGTTGGCGATGCCGATTCATGTACCGTAACCAAGCAGTTGATGATGTGCCGCGCTTGATTTTCGCGATACTTTTCAGCGGCAATTCCATCGTTCCACTCAAACTCGTCATGGAGCGGCGAACCCTCGGCTCGGCTTTCATCCAAAAGAGCCTTTGCTGTTAGCCTCCCCTCGGTTTCCAATTTCGAGCAGAGGATTCCTGCCTGTTGTGCGTCCGCTTTGATACGCGCACCCTGCTTCCACTGAAAAACCATTTCTTTCCCTCCTTTCCTCCTGAAATAGATGAAGTTTCTGCTTTCCTAGCCAATGCTAGCCTTGCCACGGCTTGCCATACCATACCGTGCCTGCCATGCAGAACCCCAACTCGCCTAGCCCTCCTTGCCTATCCGCGCCTGCCGTTCCTGACCTCGCTTTGCCAGTCCATGCCTTACCTGACCATGCCTGCCAGACCATACCACGCCAGTCCGTTCCCCAACTGACCTAACCTCGCCTGCCGTGCCATTCCCTGCCTGACCCTGCCGTGCCATAGCTCGCCTAACCTGCCGCGCCTCGCCGGGACACACCAGAACGTGCCGGAGCTTGCCCCGCCAGCCAGTTACTTCGTAGCTACATGGAACATTCCATACTGACCATCTCGTTCAGGACGCCATTCGCCAATGCCGCAGGCATAACCGCCGGCGTTGATGATGTTCACAATCTGCTCAAGCGAATACATCCCGTTGGCGTTGTAACTCACAACCAAGTCGGCATACCAATTTCGGAACTCGCCGCGATAGCGAATGTCTGCCGTTCCCATGCCGACCTTGACCATGTCTTCCCGCATCACCGGGGCGTCACTGTGAATCTCAACCATCTGGTTGTCATCGCCGTCAATGAAGAACGCGCCGCGCATGGACATCTTGTCTTTTGCCCACCCCATGCGAAATGCGGCGCTGATTGCCGCCTGCTTAATTGCTGTAACGGGGAAACAGAACTGTGCGCCCTCCAAAATCGCTTTTTCAAAGCCATCCTGCGACATTTCTGTTGGCATCGGTGTCTTCCAGTACATCGAACGGATAAAATCTTCAATCGGATTCTTGGCGTCTTTCGCCTTTGCTTTTGCGGTTTTCATCTGCTTTTCCAACATTTCACGCTTTGCCTTTTCGGACCATGCGTGCATGATAAGCGGGGTATCGCCAACGATCCGTACTGCGGCGCGCTTGACCTCAATGGGTCTAATTTCAATAACCTCAACATTTTTGCTCGTTGCCATTTTGTTCATCCTTTCCGTATTTCAAATTCGAGTAGCAAGTGACTTCACGCGCCGCAGTTCCGGTCGTGCCGGGTGGGTTGCGCGGGCAAGGTATTCAGCGATTGCTTCTTCGGTAATCCAGACCTTGCCGCCGGGTTTTCGCTGAATGTAAGCCAGATGCCCGCTGCTGCGCTCTGCATCCAGCGTCATAACGGTTATGCCAAGTCTGGCGGCTGCCTCCTTTCGGGTAAGTAGCGTACTCACGCTATATGCTCCTTTCTGTTTCTTGCCCATTCACGGCTCCCTGTGCTAAAATTCTCATAGAAGGGAGGTGAGATAATGGACTTCAAAATTGAACTTGTTTGTAACAAATGCAAATGTGCCTTTGAGCTGCGTCCAACAGACTTCAGAGAGCGCACGTCCATGGAATGCCCGAATTGCGGTCAGACGTTCCCATCTGGCATCTATAGCAAGCTAAAATCTGGCATCGTGCTTCTCGGTGAAATTCCTGAGGTAATCAAGGAAGATGAAGATTACCCGCTTGCCGATACGCTTTTTACTGCTCATGTAAAGAGCTTTGATGCCCTCCATGACCTATTCGGCGGTTCGTAAATCAAATTTTGACTCGGCGCAAACGACCTTTCGCCACTTCGAGCAGCATCTCTGCTTGTTGGAACGAAAGGTCGTTCCCTGTAAGCAGGCTGCAGATCTCGTTTGGAATGGAGATCAGCTTGTCGCGAGGGATGCTGGCAAGAACTTTGGATGGGGACTCTTCGTTCGCAATCGCCACTGCTTTTTCCATTGTTTCGGTCATCCTGTTCGCCTCCTTTCTTCTCTCAGTCAATCTTGGAAAACAAATACTCAATGGATTGTCCATGGAAAAATTGATCTCTGATCGTGTTAATTTCCGACCAACTGAAATCTCCTTTTCCACTCACCTTGTCACGCACGCTACGGTCGGTTCTGTGGATTGCCCTTGCCAGATCCGAAATGGTAACGTTTTTACGCGCCATCTCTGCTTTTAAGTTTGGAAACATATTCTCACCTCTTTTCTCCACCGTCTACGGTGGTTATGTGGAAATATTACCACCGTTAATGGTGGATGTCAAGAAAAATTTCCTCCATGCACGGAAATTTTTCTTGTTTCTTTCCCCCGCGCATGGTATTATGTATTTATAAAAAATAGAGGGGTGATTTCCTTGTGGCTTGATAAACTTCGGGAAATGAAAAATGAATCTGGTCTTACGACAAAAGAAATTGCACATTTATCCAAAATTCCAGAACCGACTTTAGAGAAAATTTTCTCTGGGGCAACAAAGGACCCCAAGTTGGAAACAATGCGCCAGTTGGTAAGGGTTTTTGACCGTACACTAGATGACTTGGATGACAGTCAAAACATAAGAAAAAGCCCATTCACCATAGAGATGAATGGGCTTGATAGGAATGATCGTGAGATAATAATGCTTTTGCGGAAACTTACTCCCGATCAGAAGGTTGTTCTGATTGCTGCGCTAAAAGCAGCGATTCAACAAGATCCGTGAACACGTTCTGCTGTGCCGGGGTCAGCTGATGCAATAGTCTAAGAATCTGTGCGTCAAGGTATGACATTTCTTGGTCTTCCTCGGTCAGATCGGAAAAGAGTTCTGCCGCGAGAAGAGTTTTCAGACATGGTTGTCCCTCTGTATGCTTTTCGCTTTGCATTGTCTTGCTCCTTTATTTTTGCTGCCGGCGCATTTTCGATTATAGCATATTTTAGCAGAAAAAGCGGTTTTCGTGAAAATATAACAATCTCGTTATTTCGACAAGGAGGGGGAATCTGTGGCTCGACCGAAGAAACCAACATATGAGTTTATCCCCAGTCGAAATGAATATCGTAAGCGCATCAAAGGTCCGGAGGGCAAATACATTGCCCTTTACGCGCAGACACCTGATGAGCTGACGGAGAAAGTCGCTCTTGCCCAGCGCCAGATCGAAGAAGCTGTGTATCGGCGCGAGAATCCCACAGTCCGGGAGTATGCAGAAAAGTGGCTTACCATGCAGGCTTCGAGCATTCGGGTAACTACGCTGGCAGACTATACCTCAAAGGTCAAAATCTATATCATCGAGCCGCTGGGCGACCGTTATATGCAGGAGATCACGCCCGATGATGTGAAGATGGCAATTACCAAGGCTGCATCAAAATCGGCGTCAATCTACCGCAGCGTCCAGATGCTGTACAAGCTGATTTTCACATCGGCGGAGCAAAGCAAAATCATTGACGAATCGCCGTGCAAGAATCTGAATCCAAAAGGCGGCAAAGCGCCGAAAGAGAAAACGGCGCTCACCACAGAGCAGGTGCAGACCCTCTTGGACGCAGTGCGCGGTCTGCCGCCATATCCGTTTATTATGCTCTGCCTGTATGCGGGCCTGCGCAGAGAAGAAGCCCTCGCTCTGCAATGGGATAGCGTATTCTTGGATGGATCTGCCCCGCACATCGTCGTTTGCCGCGCCTGGCACATCGAACACAACCGCCCGGTCGTGACAACCGAGTTGAAAACGAAAGCGGCAAAGCGGACAATCCCAATTCCTCCGCAGCTCGTCGATTGTCTGAAAGAAGTGAAAGAATCTTCGATTTCGGATTATGTCATTGCCAGCAGTGAGGGGCGGCCGTTGTCTGGCACGCAATGGGGACGGCTCTGGAAGTATGTCACTGTCCGCAGCACCAAGGAGCGCACCTACACCCGGTATGTGAATGGGCAAAAGATCAAGCACACCGTCACGCCGGTTTTGGGTCAAAAGGCAGCGCACAATGCAAGTGTTGTATATAGCATGGACTTTCAGGTAACGCCACACCAGCTTCGGCATACGTACATCACAAACCTTCTGTTGGCAGGAGTAGATGTCAAGACCGTGCAGGTTCTGGCTGGTCACGAACACGCGAAAATAACACTGGACATCTACGCGCATCTGACCTATAATCAGCCGAAAGACCTGATCTCAAAGGTCAATGGTGCATTTGCAAATAATCCAAAATGAGATTCATTTTGAGGTGCATAGAAATTATAAAATCGAAAAGTCATTGAAAATAGGGGACTTTTCACGCGAGGATTTCAGAAGTACGGTCTCAAAGCAGCTCGTCGCGCTCCGCAGTTCAGCAAGCGATAATC
>ERZ779869.1146-NODE-1146-length-25845-cov-6.452811_pt1 | contig 25845 bp, 28 predicted proteins | sample MGYA00511557_ERZ779869 | MGnify/ENA primary metagenome ERZ779869 (study PRJEB29588, sample SAMEA2154620) | human gut metagenome | biome: human gut; feature: human-associated habitat; material: faeces | place: Denmark | collected 2008/2010 ... | reverse complement strand
GTTCCGCCCATCGGGAACAGCTGGAAGATCGCCGTTCTTTACGGGCCGCACGGAGCTCCCGACTACTTCACGGATGAAGACATCGAAGAGTTCTTCCGGGCGGAATGGGAGGTCCATTACAACTCCTCGCGAACCGGTGTCCGACTGGTCGGTCCCCGGCCGAAGTGGGCTCGCCCGGACGGAGGTGAGGCCGGACTACATCCGTCCAATCTGCACGACAACGCCTATGCCGTCGGAACGATCGACTTCACGGGCGACATGCCGGTGATTCTCGGCAAGGACGGGCCGAGTCTCGGGGGCTTCGTCTGTCCGGCGACGATCATCACGGCGGACCTCTGGAAGGTCGGGCAGCTCCGCAGCGGTGACAAAGTGAAGTTCATCCCCGTCACTCCGGCGCAGGCAGCTGAACGTCGCAAGACGCTTGAGGCGGTTCTGGAACATCCGGAGAAGGCGGATCATGTGGTTGATGAACCGGTTGCTGCTGTTCCGACTTCTCCGATCCTTGCGGAATTTCATGGCGGAGACGCCATGACCCGTATCGTCTGCCGTCAGGACGGGGACGCCTATCTCCTACTGGAATTCGGGCCGCCGGTCATCGACTTGCGCCTCCGGTTCACCGCGCACGCTTGGATGCTTCAACTTGAGGAGATGCATCTGCCGGCGATTCTCGATATTACGCCGGGAATCCGTTCGATCCAGATTCATTTCGATCCGGCGAAGATGACGCAGGAGGAACTTCTGAAGTTGATCGCCGCTCTGGCGGAAAAGCTGAAAACGGAAACGATCCGCTCGGTTCCGACCCGGACGGTCTATCTGCCGCTGAGCTGGGACGACCCGGCGACGCGCCTTGCGATTCAGAAGTACGTCAGCACGGTCCGTCCGAACGCCCCCTGGTGCTGCCCGAACAACATCGAGTTCATCCGGCGGATCAACGGACTCGATTCCGTCGAAGAGGTCGCAAAGATCGTGTTCGACGCGAACTACATCGTGATGGGGCTTGGAGACGTCTATCTCGGTGCGCCGGTGGCGACGCCGCTGGATCCCCGTCGCCGCCTGGTCACGACCAAGTACAATCCCGCCCGGACCTGGACGCCTGAAAACGCCGTCGGCATCGGCGGCGCGTACATGTGCGTTTACGGCATGGAAGGCCCCGGAGGTTATCAGTTCGTCGGGCGGACGGTTCAGATGTGGAACCGCTTCAACGTCACGCCGGAGTTCGAGGAGGGCAAGCCCTACCTGCTCCGGTTCTTCGATCAGGTTCGGTTCTTCCCGGTCGGTGCGGACGAACTGCTGAAAATCCGGCGCGACTTCATCGCGGGGAAATACCATATCCGCATGGAGAAGAGCGTATTCGACATTCAGGAATACGAGAGATTCCTCCAGGAAAACGCTGCCTCCATCGATGCCTTCGAGACGAAGCGGAAGCGGGCATTTGAAGAGGAGAAGGCCCGCTGGATCGCCAACGGTCAGCTCACCTTTGAGAGTCACGCGGCCGAGAGCGCCGCACCCGCAGAGGAGGCAGAACTGAAATCCGATGAGAGCGGGATTTACTCCCCCGTTGCCGGCAGCCTCTGGAAGCTGAATGTCTCCGAACCCGGCAAACGCGTCCGGGCCGGAGAGATCCTGGCGGTGCTCGAAAGCATGAAAACCGAAATTCCGATAGCGGCGGAGTCCGATTGCGAAATCGTCCGGGTCTTCTGTTCCGCCGGAAACGAGGTCAAGAACGGACAGTGTCTGTTCGCCGTGAAGTCGGTTTGACCCTTGCCGGCCCCGCGCTTCCGCACTCTGCCGGTGCGGGCGCGGGGCGGCGAAGTGGAGGAAAGGAGAGAGTTGATGAGAAGTTGCGAACTGTCTATTTCCGCGCTTGCGCGGGCTTATCGAAACGGGACAGAGACTCCGCGCCGCGTATTGACGGAACTGCTTGAGGCGTGCGCTTCCGCTCCGAAAGGGATCTGGATTACCCTGATCAGCCGGGAGCAGCTGGAGGCATGGCTCACGAGGCTTGAGGCGATTTCCCCGGAGGAGCTGCCGCTGTACGGGGTTCCGTTTGCCGTGAAGGATAATATCGATGTGGCCGGGCTGCCGACGACGGCGGGGTGTCCGGATTACTGCTATCGGCCGGAACGTTCCGCGCGGGTGGTGGAACTCCTGATCGAAGCCGGAGCCGTTCCGCTCGGCAAGACAAACATGGATCAGTTCGCCACCGGTCTGGTCGGCGTCCGCTCTCCTTACGGGGCGGCGCCGAACCGGCTGGCGCCGGGATATGTTTCCGGCGGATCCAGCAGCGGTTCGGCCGCTGCGTTAGCATACGATCTGTGCAGTTTTTCCCTGGGCACGGATACGGCGGGATCGGGCCGGGTTCCGGCGGCGTTCAATGAACTTGTCGGGGTGAAGCCGAGCCGGGGAATTCTGAGCTGCCGCGGCGTGGTGCCCGCCTGCCGCTCGCTCGACTGCGTTTCGATCTTCGCCCGGAATCTCGAAGACGCCGGACTTCTGCTTGAAGCGACTGCCCGATTTGATCCGGAAGATGCCTACAGCCGGGTTCTGCCGAAGTGTGATCCGTTGCCGCGCCGCTGGAAATTCGGCGTTCCGCGCGAACAGGATCTCGCCTTTTTCGGCAGGGAGGAGTACCGGAAGGCATTCCAGCGGGCGGTACTGCGGATGCAGGACGCCGGCGGGGAAAAAGTGGAGATTGATTTCACCCCGTTTCTGACGGCGGCACGGCTGCTTTACGAGGGGCCGTGGGTATTTGAACGTTATGCGGCGGTCGGGGAGTTCATTGAACGGCATCCGGATTCGGTGCTGCCGGTGATCCGGTCGATCATCACGCCGGAGCGGACGCCGCATCCGTCGGAGATTTTCCGGGCGATGTATCGTCTTCAGGAGTGCAGGGCGGCGGCGGATGCGCAGTTTGCCGCGGTGGATCTGATCCTCACGCCGACCGCCGGAACCATCTATCAGATTGACGAGGTTGAAGCCGATCCGATCCGACTGAACAGCAATCTCGGATACTACACCAACTATATGAACCTGCTGGACTGTTCGGCGCTGGCAGTTCCGGCTGATCGCGCCGGAGATCTTCCGTTCGGGATCACGCTGGCAGGAAGGGCGTTCGACGACGCCCGGCTTCTGGAAGCCGCGCGCCGTTTCCGGAGTGCAAAACGGTTTCCGATTGCAGTCTGCGGCGCTCATCTCGCCGGGATGCCGCTCCATCCGGAGCTTGAGGCGCTCGGCGCGCGCTTTCTCGGCAGCGCGAAGACCGCTCCGTGCTATCGGATGTACGAGTTGGAGGAGGGAGGCGCCCGTCCGGCCCTGCTGCGAACCGGCAAAGGGGGCGTATCCTGCTATGTGGAGCTTTATGAGCTTGAGACGGATTCTTTTGCCGAATTTGTCGCCGGCATCCGCCCGCCGCTCGGTCTCGGCACCTTGGAACTGGCTGACGGACGGCAGGTGCCGGGGTTCATCGGGGAAGCGGTCATTGCGGAATACGCGCCAGACATCTCCGGGCTCTCCGAAGTCGTCGATTGGCGTGTTCATGTGAAAGAACGAACACGGAAATAGAACATTAAGAGGCATCCCATGACTGCGCTTTATCGCAATTTCCTGACCCGTGAAGAACTTGACGCGGCCTACGACAATACGAACGCGGTTTCCGACAGCGCACAGATCCTCGCCGGTTTTGAGGAGCGCAGCCGCCTGCTGGCGGAACGTTGTCCGGAGGAGCTGGATTTGCGCTTCGGGCCGCGGGAACGGCAGCGTATCGATTTTTTCCGGGCGGACGCCCCCAGCGCGCCGCTCATGGTGTTCATCCACGGCGGATACTGGCAGATGCGGCGCAAGGAGACGTTCCGGTTTCTGGCCGCAGGGGCGCTGCATCACGGAATTTCGGTGGCGCTGCCGGGATATACGCTGGCGCCGGAACAAAATCTGGCCGGGATCATCCGGGAGATTCAGGATTCCCTGCGCTGGTTGCGGGAAAACGCCGACGCGCTCGGGTTCGACCGAACCCGGATCGTCGTTGCAGGCTGGTCGGCGGGGGGGCATCTTGCGACCATGATGGCCGATGAACCGGGAGTGACCGGGATTCTCGCAATCAGCGGAATTTTCGACCTGGAGCCGATCCGTCTGTGCTATCTGAACGATAAACTTCAGCTGAAATCGGAAGATGTTGCTTCCCGCAGTCCACTTCGACTTCCTTTGTCGGGAAAACCGCTGTTCACGGTCTGCGGTTCGGATGAACTGCCGGAGCTGCAGCGCCAGAGCTGGGATTTCGCCAGGCATCGGGCGGCAGCGAAACTTCCGGGAGGCGCTTTCACGCTTGCCGGATGCAACCATTTCACGATTCTCGAAGAGCTTGAGACTCCCGGTGGAGTGATCACAACTCTGCTGCGGATGCTGCTTCCCTCACCCTGACCATTTCTCCTCCCGCAATGTGCGGATAAGCCATTGAGGCTGTCCGGATTGGGGGAGGACAATTTTGTTAAACGAAGAATTTTCTTCCACAATTTTGTCGCACGGTTCGTTCTGAATCTGTGTTGAAACCGAAACCCTATCGCCGTTTTTTCCGGGAAATAATGATTTTCCATCCGTCTTTGTCAAGTTGGCATTCTTTCTGCTAAACAATTGGCATCAGCGGCGTCCGATTCCGGGCGCCATTAGGTCAACCCGCAAACCAGGAGGTAGCCGAATGAAATGCTTCAATCCATGCAAGCTCGCAGCCCTGTTGTGCACACTGCCCGCGCTGCTCTGCGCGGAAGAGGGCAATCAGCGGACCATCGTATTCAATGAGGATCGCAATCAGCACTACATGACAACCAAGGTCTATGAGCTCAAGAATGTCCGGGCACACGACCTGATGCCGTTCGTGCGTGGAGCAGTCAAACGATTCGACAGTCAGTCACGGGTGCAGAGTGTCGATTATGCCAGCGGCGGGAAGCAGTTTCTCGTCGTTTCCACCGGGAGCACGTTTCTCCCCTGGGTCGACAAGATGATTGCCACGCTCGATTACCCTTCTCCGAAGGTCGACGAATCCGGAGCGCGCATCGAGGGAGACGGGATCAGCCGTTGGGTCTATGCACCGGTTCATCGCGGCAGCGAAACCATGTACAAAGCGCTGGAACAGGTATTTTCCTCCGCTGGAGGTGAAGGGGCGTCTTTCTATGATGCACCGAGCAATTTGTTCTACTTCAAGAGTTCGAAATCCCAGGGGGAAGCGTATCTTTCCCTGCTGAAAATGCTCGATCGCCCGGTTCCGCAGCTCGAGGTCAAGTTCGATGTTTACGTCATCAGCGACAATGACTTCCGTGAACTTGGAATCGATTACCTCTCATGGAAGAACGGACCCGGCGCTCAGCTGCTTTCAACGGGATTCAACTTCGCGGACCTCGATGCGGACTTCGATTCGCTCGGACCGGAGGCGTTTGAAGGGATTCTCGGTTTTCTGCCGAATTCTGTGAACGGCGTCGGCGGCATTCTGGTTGCGCCGAACATCGATGCGACCTTTCTGCGGATGCTCGCGCAGAAAGGGAAGGCATGGACCGCCTCGTCCGGCTCGCTCACTCTGATCAACAGTTTTGATCCGGCGGCGAACGACACCGGAGAAGGGGTATTCCGGCTGGCGTTTTCCCCGGAATTCCAGAACATAGTCAAGGATGAGAATCAGACCATCGCGATCGGCGCACTGGCGGAGTCGAGCTTTGAGTTCGAGTTCTACGCTCCGTCCATCAACTTCACCGCCGATCCGTCCGAGGGAAAGCTCACGCTCATGAGCAACTGGAGTCTGACGATCAACTCCCTGGCGGAAGTCGACAACGTAGGAAACGCCTCGATCGAAAGCAACCGCTTTTCCGGAAGTCTGACGCTTGACTCCGGCGTGGAGAAACTCGTTGGCGCGTTTGACAAGCATGTGATGGTTGAACAGTATATCGGCATGCCGTTTCTGGGAAGCATTCCGGTGCTGAAGTATCTGTTCGGTTCGGAAAGCAAGGTCGACAGCAAACTCAAAGTCTTTGTCACCATGACCGCAAAACCGGTTGAGACGGAGAATCTTCCGGTTCCCGCCGCCGGCAAGGTGATCGACACTTTGACCGCCATGAACAAGGCGGAATAAGGAAAGGAGCGATTCAAATGGTTTTAAATCCGAAACTTACATCGAGTGTTCTCATCGCGTTTCTCGTTTCGGGGAAACTTTGCGCGGGAACCGTGGATATCCCGACACCGCCGGCAATGCCGACCCAGGTTCAGCCGCAACTGAACGTGTCGATCGACAAATCGACCGATGAAATCACGTTCATCAACACAAACAACGACCCGTATGTCTATACGAAAGTGTACAAACTCAAGTACGCAGATCCCTATGAGATCCGACCGTATCTGATGTCGGCCATCCGATCCCGGCGCATCGACACGAATGAGACGAAAGTCGAAGCGATCAAATATGTCGACGGAACCGGAATGGTGATCGTCTCGGCGGAGCAGTACCGCTTTGAAAAACTCGACAACGGAATGACGATCGATCAGGTTGTAGAGATGCTGGATCGTCCCGATCTTTCCGCACAGGCCGGCCGCCGCTTCTTCGTCTACTATGCGAAATACTTCGATGCGACGACACTGGCGAAACTGATTGAACAGGTCGGAATCATGCACGCCGACGACGCCGTCGAACTCGACGGTGTGGATACCGTCCGGCCAGACAACGGCATGAATGCGCTGCTGTTCTTCTGTACGCCGATTTCGCAGAAGAACATCGAAGCTCTGCTCGCGCAGTACGACACGCCGCTTGCGGAAGCGCTGTTCACGTATACAATCTATGAGATCGACAGCGAGAACGACGGCAATCTCGGAGTCGATTTCCAGGCGTGGAAGAACGGACCCGGCTCTGATCTTTTCGCGGCGGGAGCCACCTATCTGAACGGCTGGGATCCCCTGATCGGTACGATCGGCAACGCGACGGAAATGGTGAAGGACGCCCATGTGAACTACATCAACTTCAATCCGAAGTGGAACGCGAAGTATCTGGACTTTCTCGTCAGCAAAAGCAAGGCCAAAGTGCTGACCAGCGGGACGCTGAATGTCTGGAACAAAGCGGTGGGCACGATCGAGAGCGTAACCCGTTTTCCGGTTATCGGCGACGGGGAGACGGAGATCGCGGAAACGGTGAACGACACCTCAGAGATCACCATTTCGATTCCGGGTCAGAGCGAGCCTTTGACGCTGACCACGAACAAACCCGGCGAAACCATCGTCACAACCGTAAAAGAGAGCCGGCTGCGCAAAACCAATAACGCGGAATTCGGATTCCGGATGGAACTTCTGCCGGAAGTCTACGGCGAATCGACGATCGTCCGGGTTGCGATGGGAAACACCAATCTGCTTGGATTCCACAGCGACGGGACCCCGCGCACCAGCCGGACCGAGCTGGAGACGACGCTTCAGGTCAACAATAAGGGGAGCATCTTCTACATCGGCGGATTGGAGAAATCCGACCTGGTCCGCAGCGTGAGCAAAGTTCCGTTTCTCGGAGATATCCCGGGGCTTGGATGGCTCTTTTCGGGGGAGAGCGAGACCGTTAAAAAGAGTCGGATTGTAGCGGTTTTAACCGTCACCCCGGGGACACCAACAACCCGGGTTCCCGGAGAACTTGAAACGCTGTCCGGACAGACAAAGCGGAAAATCGATGAATTCGGTTTTAAGTCACTTGATGAAAACGAATATGGATTTGATCAGATCGGTCTTGATCCAGATCGGCGTTAAAGGAAACAAGGAGGATTCCCTGAGAAAAACTCTCCGGCTCCACAACCTCATCAAGGTGTGATTCAGCCCTTGTTTTCCGTATTTCAAGTGTATAATTTCGTCAAATCATTATGCAATGAGGGAATTGCGTATCCCCACGTACGCAATTCCCTCATTTGCCATGAGTCAACCGATTATGACCCAAAGCAATATCAGCTTCAGGCGGGGAAGCCTATTTTCAACAAGCCTATTTTCCATTAAACCTTTTGATCATCGGGACATTGCGTGTCCATGGATTCAAATTCCAGCGTGGCGTGACCGATTCCATGTTCCGCCAGTTCTTCGTGCAGACGCTTCCGGGTCTCCTCCCATTTCCGCACGTCGCGGAGAACGACATGCGTGGTCAGGGCGTTTTCCGTCGTGCTGATCGGCCAGATGTGGAGATGATGAACCGCCTCCACATTCGGGTCCTCCAGCAGATGCTCCCGGATGGTCTCGACGTGAATCCCGGCCGGAACTCCGTCCATCGCCAGTCGCACGCTCTCTTTCAGGAGTCCCCAGGTGGAGAACAGAATCACCACGGCGATCACCAGCCCGATCAGCGGGTCGACGATGTTCCAGCCGGTCCAGAGAATCAGAATTCCGGACAGAACCACGCCCACCGAAACCAGCGTGTCGGCCAGCATGTGCAGATAGGCGCCTTTCACATTCAGATCATGCTCCTTTTCCCGCTGGAAGAAGAACACGGTCAGCCCGTTGATGACCACCCCGATACCGGCCGTGATGATGATCGGCCAGCCGCCGACCTCCTCCGGAGAGAGGAACTTCCGGATGCACTCCGTCACAATTGCGCCAACGGCGACCAGAAGAATCGCCGCATTCAGCAGCGATGCCCAGATCGTCCCTTTCCGAAGCCCGTAGGTGTAGTTCGGGAGATAACGTTTTTTCGCCAGCAGAAATGCGACCAGCGAGATCAATAACCCGCTCACATCTCCGAGATTGTGTCCCGCATCCGCGAGCAGTCCCATTGAGTTGAAGAGGAATCCCGCCGTGAATTCCCCGATGACGAAGAGTGTGTTCAACACGATTCCGAACAGAAATGCACGCCCCTTGACCGCATCCGCGGAGAGTTCGTGATGGTGATGATGATGTTCATGAGCCGGCATGATCGATTCCTCCCGTTCAGAATTCGCAGACTTCCCCGTCTTCCGGGACAAGGAGCCGCGTTTCCAGATGATGTTGCTGGACATAGCGTTTCAAATCCCGGCGCCAGAGCGTTTCATGACCGACATTGTCCATGTGGCTGGCGATGACGACGGCATGCGGAGCGTGATCGAGCACCGCCTGGACATCTTCCAGGTCCATGATGATCCGTCCGAAGCCGCGGATGGTCGCCGCCGCCGCATTCACCACGATCACATCGGGTTTGAACGACTCGAGCGCGGCTTTCACATAGTCGCACCAGATCGTATCTCCGACGAGGTAGAGGGTTTTCTCCTCCGCCGGGTGACGCATCACGACGCCGCAGGCGGAACTGCGCAGATTCATTTTCTCGTACAGCAGCCCGATGTTTCCGGGCTGGCCATGCAGGCAGTCGGTTTTGGTAAGCTGAACGCCTTGGAATTCCACTCCGGCGTATTTCAGGATCCGGACATCCTGAAATCCCTTCGCCCGCAACGTCTCCCCGTCGATCTCGTCCTGCACGAAAACCACCATGGATTTCGGAATCCTCTCCATGGCCGTTTCATCGAAGTGATCGAAATGCAGATGGGTCGCGATGACGGCGTCCACATCCAGAATTTCATCCAGCGGCAGCGGCAGATCACTCACCGGACAGCGCAGATCCGGATTTGGAGAACCCGGAATCGGCGGAATCGATTCCTTGGCCCCCAGCCACGGATCCACGAGGAACCGCACCCCCCCGAATGTCACGATCGCCGTCGCACTTCTGATTTCCTGAAATTTCATTTTTCTCCTCCTGTTTATTTATCATTTTATGAAATGTTGAATTGCTGAACAAAAAAAATATCACCCTTTCAACTGCATGAGGTGATCGATCAGCTGCTTCCGCTGCTGCTCCATGCAGACGTTCTTTTCTTCTGGGGAAAGACGGTTGAATTCGTCGCGCGCTTCCATGAAACGGATCATCCAGGGAATGCACGGATACGCAAGTCGGTAAAAAACGTGTTTGCCGCGCTTGTCGCACTCCACGACATGCGCTTTCTTCAAAACGTTCAGATGCTGGCTGATCGAGGAAAACTCCTCGCCGGTTCCGGTGACGAAATCACAGACGCAGAGTTCCTTCCCCTCCAGATTTTTCGCAATCCAGAGCCGGGTCGGATGTCCCAGCGCCTTGAATACCTCCGCGAGGTTGGCAAGTTCTCTGGTTTCATCGTTTGCCATTGAAAACTTCTCCTTTCAACATTTTATAATATAATGTAATGATAAAATTTATCAAGCAGAGAAAAGATTTTTTTCATGAAATTTCCTGTCGGCGGAGCAGATCCTCCACTCTCGGAACGGGAATCCTGTTGATTTCCGGGACACTACGGTCGCATGAGTGCTCCGGTTCGTACGTCAATCTTCCGGACACGGATCGGGCACGCCGAGATATTGGAAGTAGTCGTGCCCCCAGTCGCTCATGGCATTGACGATCGGCACGAGGGTTTTGCCCAGATCCGTCAGCGAATATTCCGTTTTCGGCGGAACAACCGGATACAGTTTCCGCCGGATGATGCCGTCGCTCTCGAGTTCTTTCAACTGCTGACTGAGCATTTTGGCTGTCGCCTGCGGAATGGCTTTCTGGATCTCGTTGTAGCGCATGACGGAAGAAACGTTCAAATGCCAGATGATGATGGCCTTGTATTTCCCGCCGAGCACCGCCATCGCGGCTTCCACCGAACAGTGAAACGACAACGCTTTTTTCTTGTCCATCTGAAAACTTTCACTTTCATTCCAGAAAAAATCAATTTTTCTTTTACTATATCCCGCAATGTTCCGAAAAGCAAATTCTGAGCATAAAACATATACTAACTAAAAAGATAGTATTACACGATTATGATATTATGATACAAAATAGTACATTCTTGACAGAAAAACTTATCGGGTTATATTGATTGGACAGAGAAAATTTGATCGGACGATCCGGGAGGAGCGAAATCATCTTCCTGAATTAATGCATAAAACATCAAGAAAAGGAGTTGGAAAATGAGCAGGAAAATTCTGGTTTTGAATGGAAGCCCGCGTCTGAACGGCAATACGGCGGCCCTGATTCAGGAGTTCACCCGCGGTGCGGAAGCCGGCGGCAACACGGTGGTCCGCTTCGATCTGGATCGGATGTCGATTCACGGCTGCAAGGGGTGTCTCGGCGGCGGTCGGAATCCGGACTCTCCCTGCGTCCAGAAGGATGATATGGAGAAGATCTATCCGGAGTACCGGTCGGCGGATGTTCTGGTATTCGCCTCGCCGATGTACTACTGGGGATTTTCCGGTCAGTTGAAATGCGTGCTGGACCGTCTGTTCGCTGTGACCGAGTCCGATCCGAACTGGGTGACTCCGCACAAGCAGGCGATTCTTCTGATGGCATCGGAGGGCAGCGGGCGGGAGAACGAGGAGCCGGTTCTCCATTACTACAAAGCGCTGCTCGGATTTCTGGGCTGGGAGGATCTCGGCACTCTGATTGCGGGAGGGGTTTTGAAACTTGGCGACATCACGGGGCATCCGGAGCTGAAGAAAGCGTTCGAGCTCGGGGAGAACATTCATTGAAATCAAGAAGGAGCGAGTTTCCATGAAAGTGTTACTGGTCAACGGGAGTCCCCATCGGGACGGCTGCACATTCACCTCTCTTTCGGAGGTGGCCGGCGCATTGAACAAAAACGGCGTTGAGTCGGAGATTTTCTGGATCGGCAACCGGGCAATTCAGGGATGCATCGGTTGCTGGAAGTGCCATGAAGAGGGTGCGGACGGCTGCGTGTTCCGGGAAAAACTTTACACGGATTTTGTAACGAAGATGAAAGAGAGCGACGCCCTGATCATCGGAGCGCCCGTCTATTATGCGGGGCCTCCGGGGGCTCTCTGCGCGATTCTCGACCGGGTGTTTTTCTCGGCTTCGGAATATTTCCAATACAAACCCGCTGCCTGCGTGGTCAACTGTCGCCGCGGTGGAGCGAGCGCGACATTTGACCGGTTGAACAAATACTTCACCATTCTGCAAATGCCGGTCGTCTCAAGTCAGTACTGGAACTCGACCCACGGATTGACACCGGACGAGGTCCGGCGTGATCTCGAAGGACTCCAGACCATGCGCACTCTGGGGAACAATATGGCGTATCTGCTCAAGAGCATGGCGCAATCGAACCTGCCGCGCCCGCCGCAGGAGCCGTGGATTGCAACCAATTTCATCCCGCAGGCACAGGATTTGTGATTGGAGAAATCATCGAAATTCAATTTCGGGAGACAGTGCCCGGGGGCTGTTCTGATGTTCGAGGAGAACTTGGCAGTGGCCCGCGTACTGAAAGAAGGCTGGGTCGGCAGCATCGACCTCACCGATGTGCTGCTGATGCTGAAGCTGGATGGGCAGTGGAAGGTGTAGGGATAGGGCAATCCGCCTACTCGACAGGATTTGATCTCTTTTGTCTTCCGGCTCAAAAGAGCAGCCGTAACGGAGTAACTCCTGTTACGGCTGCTCACAACGTCCTTTCCGACGCTCCGATCATTTCAGAGCTGATTGGAAAAATCCTTCGATCCTGTCAAACGGAATTTTTTCAAAATTGTCGTAGAGATCCACATGGGAAGCACCGGGAACGATCATCAACTCCTTGTTGCTTCCGGTCAGCTTTTTGAAGGCGTCTTCGCTGAAATAGCGGGAATGCGCCTTTTCGCCGTGGATCAACAGGCATGCCGAACGGATTTCGCTGCTGTACACAAGAAGCGGCGTGTTGAGAAACGAAAGAGTCGAAGTCTTGTTCCATCCCCGGTTGGAGTTCAGGGAACGCGCGTGATAGCCACGCGGCGTTTTGTAGTAGGCGAAATAATCCTTGACGAACTGCGGCGCATTCTCCGGCAGAACGTCCGGAACCCCGCCGGCGGTTTCAAAGGTTCCGTTTTTTGCATCAATCAACCGCTGAGCGTTGAGCTGTCGGCGCAGTTCATAACGGCCGTTGGCGTCCATGGAGTCGAAATATCCGTTGGCGCTGACGCGGCTCATGTCGTACATCGTCACGGCGACGGTTCCTTTGATTCGCGTATCGTTCGCGGCGGCGTTGAGCGCCATGCCGCCCCAGCCGCAGATGCCGAGAATTCCGATTCGGTCCGGATTCACATAAGGCAGAAGAGAAAGACAGTCCACCGCGGCGGAGAAATCCTCCGTATTGATATCGGGAGATGCCACATAACGGGGCTCGCCGGAACTCTCCCCGGTATAGGATGGATCAAATGCCAGCGCGACAAAACCGCGCGCAGCCAGTTCCTGCGCATAAAGTCCGGAAGCCTGTTCCTTCACGGCTCCGAAGGGACCGCAGACCGCGATTGCGGCATACTTCCCGGCCGGATCAAACTTCGCGGGCCAATAGAGATGACCAGCAAGTTCAATCCCAAAACGATTTTTAAAGCGGATCCCGCCCGCCTGGATTTCGGGATTAATCTTGAAAATGCGAGTATCTTCTGCAATGGGATTCATAGTTACTTCTCCTTTTTTCTGAACATCCTCCATCCCGGCCTGTCCGGAGATGGAAAACAATACGGACACCGCCGCGGCAAACAAGCTTGTTTTCATCTGAAAACTCCTTGATTTTCTGATGATTGTCCAATCTCTCAGACCTGTTTTCCCATTTCATAGGCTTCCCGGTAGGCTGGAGTGTTTTTCACCATGCCGCGGTCCATGACCCCGAGACCGAGGAGGACGCCCTTTTCCCGCGAACCTTCCAGACAATCTTCCGTGAACCCGCGAAGACTTTCGAGAGTCCGGTTCATTGCGGAACGATTGGTGTCCGCAGCTGTCAGAATAAAATAGAATTCCTTGTTTGAAATCGCCGTGTAGCGCGGACAGCTGCGGTCTATCAGTGTTTTCAGCTGGGCGCACATCGTATAAAAATAGACCGGCGTCGCCAGGACGATGACATCCGCTTCCACCATTTTTTCAAGGATTTCCGCGACATCGTCTTTCTGCACGCAGGGCCGGGTCGCATTGGCACAGGCACCACAGCCGGTGCAATAATGAATTTTCTTTTCCGCCAGGAAAATTTTCTCCGCCCGGTGCCCGGCGTCGCTTGCTCCTTTCCGGAACTGGTCACAGAGCAGATCGGAATTCCCGTTTTTCCGCGGGCTGGAAGAAATCAGCAGAACTTTTTTCATGGTTTTCCTCCTCTTTTCATATTACCGGATCGTATAACCGCCGTCAACGGCGATGCCCTGACCCACGATGAAGCCGGCGGCGGGACTGCAAAGCCACAGAACCGTTGACGCCACCTCCTCCGGATGACCGAAACGGCCGATCGGTTCGGCGACTTCCCGGATTGCGCCGCTGGCCAGCATTTTTTCGACCATGGGAGTCTCAATCGTCGCAGGACAGACGGCATTGATCCGGATCCCGCGCGACGCATACTCCAGTGCGGCACATTTTGTCATGCCGAGAACCGCATGTTTCGAGGCGTGATAGGCCACCCGTCCGGGAAGTCCGATCAGTCCCCCGATGGAGGAGCAGTTGACAATGGCATACCCCTCTCCGCCCTGTTTGAGCATCTGACGCAGCTCGTATTTCAGGCAGAGAAACATGCTTCGGAGATTGACATTGATGACACGGTCGAATTCCGAACTCTCCAGTTCCGCGGTCTCCACATCATCGCTCATGATTCCGGCATTGTTGTAGGCATAGTCCAGTCTGCCGAATGTCTCCGCCGTGAAACGGATCATGCTTTCCACCTGTTTTTCGTCGGTCACATCGCAAACAACGTATGCCGCTGTACAGCCGGACGCCTTCAAGGAGTCCGTAATTTCCCTGAGAAGATTCTCCCGGCGTCCGGCCAGAACGACCGATGCGCCGTTTTTTGCAAACATTTCCGCCGTTGCCTTGCCGATTCCGCTTGTGGCTCCGGCGACCAGAACAACTTTTCCCGTCATTTCCATTTTCATTTCCCCCATGTAATCTTCTTCGATGGCTCCGCCAATCAGGCTTTCGGGAATCATCGTATTCCCGAAATGGATGCTGATCCGTGTGCCTTTCTCAACAGCGCACATCGGAAGATTCCGATTTACACGCAGCATGATGTGATGTCTGCGAAGTGGTTTACTTTCCGGGATTCTCCTGCTCCACGCAAAATTTCACGGTGGGATTGCCGTCTCCCAGAGCCTCCCGCAGCCCGTCCGGATTCCGGACTTTTCCGAGTCTGGTATAGCGGTACGAACTGGAAAAATCCTGATAGAACAGGACTACGGTGGAACTTCCGTAAAGCATCAGATCACCGCATTTGATGTTTCCCGGACCAGATGCGTCTGCGGGAAGCTCCGTTTTCAGGTCGAAATATTTCTCATTTCCGTTCAGCTCGTTCATCCGGAACGTCATAGGCAGCTTTTCCCGGAAAGCCGCGGCCGACGTGTTCTCCTCGAGATCAATGAGGAAATCTCTCGCATTCACCGTGAGTACGACTGACTGTTTCATAGAAGGCTCCCCCCTTACTTTACCTGTGTTGGCTGCGGCAATCAGAGCCAGGGCAATTGGAATGCCCGCCGAGATGAAAATCAATGGCTTCCGTTTCATGGTCTGACTTCTGTCTTTTCCTGTTTCAGATACTTTGTGAAAAATTGATTCAGCTTGTCGAACGGGATCAGCCCCACCCGGTCATAGAGATCCACATGTCCGGCATTTGGGACAAGGAAGAGTTCTTTCGGTTCCGAAGCGCGCCTGTAGGCGTCCTCACTGAACTCCCGCGAATGAGCTTCGGTTCCGGTAATGAACAACAGCGGCCTCGGTGAGATCATATCCATATCCTCGAACGGATAGAAATTCATGAATTTGACATTGCTCGTAAGAGTCGGGTGCGTGGTGGTCAAGGGGGAAGCCCCCGGCGGAGTGAATTCTCCACGTGGAGTCCGGTAGAACTCGTAAAATTCAATTTCAACCGGAGAGGATTTTTCAGTCAGTTTATGAACGGTTCCGCTGGTGTATTTCATTTGTCCTCCGGAAAATTCCACATCCCGCTGAAGGGCAGCTTCCGCAATCACTTTTTTCCGCTGTTCCAGAGTCAGTGATTTGTGAAGTGCGTTGCGATTCGCCTGTCCCATGTCGTACATGCTGACGGTTGCAATCGCCTTGAGTCGCGGATCAATCTTCGCTGCACTGATTGCAAAGCTGCCGCTGCCGCAGATTCCAATCACGCCGATCTTATCCTTTTCCACAAACGGAAGAGTTCGCAGATAGTCCGCCGCGGCGCTGAACGATTCGGCATACAAATCCGGCGAAACCGCATTGCGCGGTTCGCCCTCGCTGCCGCCCCAGAAACTCAAGTCGATCGCCAGTGTGATGAATCCATACTCCGCCATCTTCATCGCATAAAGGTTGGCGCTCTGCTCCTTGACTGCGCCCATGGGGTGCCCGACGATAATCGCCGGAAGTTTCAGTTCCTCCTGGCGCTGTTTTGGAATGATAAGCTTTCCAGCTATCTTCATTTGGTATTGATTCTTGAAGCAGACCTCTCTGGCCGTCGCCTGACTGCTCCGGTAGAAATTGTCGGCATCAACCGGCTTCTCTGCGGCGGGAACCGTGATGCCCAAAAGCATGTTCACAATCACAAGAGATCTCCGCAATGCATTATTTTTCATTTGTTCTCCCTTTCAAATGCGCTTGATTGCCGATCATGTTCTGTTTTACAATTCGCTTTCCCGCCAGGCGCGGCGACTCACCGTTTTTCATCGAATAGAGCAGAAAATCCAGAGAATCGATTTTCTGCTGAGCCGCGTGCAATTGTTCCAGCAGGAACTGCCGGTGCTGCCGGAGCAGTTGGAGCTGTTCCCGAAGTCGGCCAGCGGTCCGGAACCGGAAGAACCTGTCTATCTCCAGTGAATTGCAACCGGCGTCTCGCAAGTTCCGGAGCATCTGAAAATCCACCGTGTCATCCATTACCATCACCTCCCGTCGTGTTTCAATATAATTGTCCATTATCAAATAGCAAATACTTATTTATTATTACATGATATGCTTGAAAAGTATATCATAAGCGGTTATCTTCTTTATGAATCAGTTGCTATGGTAAAAAGGAATGATGCAGCGATTATGAAATGAGTGAGGCTGATTCTCAAAGATGTGATACTGTAAATAAGGCATCGGCTCTGAGGTGCAGAGTCATGCAGACAGTTAAAACATCCCCACACGGCGGGAAACGGCTTTTTGACGGTCGCTCGTGGCGCTGGGCGGACTACGATGCCGGCGGCAAACGGGTGCTCTTTGCGGAAGCGGGAGCAATCTACAGCTGGTCTCTGAAAAAGCCGGATGTTCCGCCGGTGTTACTGCATAACTTCAACGATATGAAATACGAAGAGATTGCGGCACCTTATTGAAGGTGGCATTTCTATGAGAAAATTCCTGTTCAGTTCGCGTGACCTGCTTCCGGGCGGCTGCATGCCGGTCGCCCGGCTGTGGAACCTGCGACCGGAAAACGAGGCATGGAACCCGGCTGAATATAACCGAATATTCCCGAACAGATCTGAGGAGGGGCAATGAATGCGCAAAATACAACGCACCCCATGATACGCCCTGTGGCAAAGGCGTTATCTTTGCCTCTGGTACGTCTGCTGTATCTGATCTTAGTGGTCATTGCGGCCAGCAGCTTTTACCAGAGTGATTGCCTGATGTTCGGACCAGAACAGATTGTGGGCGCTCTGAATTGCGGCTATCATGATGACGGGGGTTTTTATTATACCAATCCCCCTCGGCATGCTTTTCCGCCATATCCTTTATATACTTCTGATTGCTGCGTTGACCTGGTTTTCCGCCCTGGGCTGCGAATCATTGCGCTTGCATTCCTTACCTTGCCCCATCGGATTCAAGAAAAGTCTGCGTCGACTGCTGCTCGCCTGTTTCTTTGCCGGAATTTTCATCGGAATCGGAAATGGAATCCTCGCGTTAACATACCAGCGGGATGCAGAACTCTGGAAGAGTGTCAGCGCTTTTCATTCCCTGGCAGAATATGAAAACTATTTTGGGAAAGCGAAATATCACGCGCAAAAAGTCAATGAAGAACAATTTGCGCAACTTGTGCAGAGTCCCCGGATGTGCGACAAGGAATTCGCTTTGGGGAAAGAGCTCTATATTTTCAGCTCCGCATGGCCGTTCCGCCGATTTTTCGTCTGGCTTGAAAATGGGCAGATTGTCAAGACAACCTGGTGCGGCGGCTGGTAAAACGCATATCCTTGCTAATTTTTTCTTGTGAGCTGAAAGGAATACGCGATTGTCCATGCAGTTTTTTGTGTGTGCAGATTTTAATGAGGCATGGAGGAAAACTGACGTCTCTCTCTGTACATTGGAATCAACAGCTACTTGTTAAAATACCCAATGAAACGGTAGTTCAGCACTCGTTTATTGCAACAAACTGCTGTTCATAATAACGATGCATTATCTCATCGGAAATGATTCCCATAACAAGCTCAATGTTTGCTTTATATTCGGTGATACAATCCTGCAGTTTCTGCTCGGAGGTCATTTTCCAATTGAATGGAATATAGACATACATTGTATTTCCAGTAAAACTCATGAGGCTATAAGACTTCTTGCGCAATAGAGAATAACATTTTTCAACAAAGGAGCACTCTTCAGTTACTTCTGCCTCCTGCTCTGAAGATGCTGTTGAGTAAATCCAGAGCGTATTATTCTCGTTCTTAAACAAATTCAGGTTTAATGGCTTTTTCAGGATTAAGTAAAAACTTACCACCAAAAAATTTAAATACGTTATTTTTTCCAGATGTCTTCCCCATTTTCTTGGCAGGAGCAACCAGGTATCTGAAAAATAAAACGGCAAAAAACAGCGGAACAAAAGCCCCGTTGAAGTGATTTTGAAACCAGCAGTAGCGGCATTGCCGCGCAATACAAACCATTTTCCATCTTCGGGCGGTCTTTTCAGAAAGGCCGTCGTTACAAAAAGGCGGGCGTGCTCTTCTTTGGACTGGAATCCGCAGAAAACCAGCAGATGGATTTTTTTGCGGATCATGGAAACGCGGAAAAACAGGATCGCTTATCGGTGGCGATGGATGAAATCAACCGGCGTTTCGGCCGGGGAAGTCTGTTCCATCTTGCGGAAGGGATCAAAAGGCCCTGGACGATGAAGCGCGAGATGCTGACCCCGTCTTATACTACCGACTGGAATCAGCTCCCGGAAGTGAAATAAACTGGTCCCCCCCGGCTGCGGGTTTCAGGATGAAGAAAAACATATCCCATCTATACAGAGGCGAGATAAGTATACCCCCCCAAATACCACTCGGAGATTTTGACGTCGACAATAATTTTTAGCTTGCACATTGAAATACCAGGATATGTAATTCCCTCTTTCCTTTCAAGTGCTTTCTTTCAAGATGTACTCCATTTCCCGAACATTGTCAATTATCCACTACAGCAATCCACATAATCTTCTATTCTTTTCTTATGTATGAATAACGTAACATACACGTAAACTAATTGATCATGCTTACATATACTCCTCCGTAGTCGAAGCCGCCGTATCCAAAGAAAAATTGATATGCAGTATTTAACTTACTTATCATCAACTTCAGATAATCTTTACGTAAAAGAAAGGCGTGATTGCACGCCAAAGAGTCATAAATCAAATTATGGAGATCATTGTTCCAGATAGATTCAGGAATAAAAATCGCGTTTCTAAATAATGAGACCTCCAATAAAATACTGAATTGCTCAGGGGAAGATATATCCATTAATGAACATAACCTCATAAGATTTTCTGACGTTATGGAGAAGTTTTGGGCGGAGGCAAGCCAGGGGTATTGATGAAAGTCCTGTACCCAGGAGGAACTAATTGGGTTACGACGCCAATATCCCATAGCAATTGATAATTTTTGTTCAGGCACTGTTTCCGAAGCACATATAAGTAATTTAAAATTACTTGTTTTATAATGACTCATAAGTTCACCAGCAAGGGCATGATAACTGTTCAAAGAAACATGAGGATATTCTTCAAGTCCGATACTGCTGAATTTCACTTTCTGACGTAACAGCTCTGACTTAACGCCGTCATCCGGAATAACCTTATCGGAAATTGCAGAACTGTACTGAATTTTTTTCATATTGCTGGCCATGACGTCATTTCCCGTGGATAACATCTACTCTTCGTCACCGTATCCTCCGTCCCCACCAGTAGTTGCTCCCCCTATTGAATGCTGCAATGGAAAAGACTTCCCATTATTTTCATTGTTCCGATAGCTAGCATTATATTCGAGGCGTGATAATGCTGAAGAACGATTTTCGACGTTTGTATAAAAATTGCTGTCTTCATGGGCACGTTTTATAATCGCTTTTATAACATCTGTCGCTGCCTGCTTGTTTAAAAGCACCAGAGCTCCCGAAGCCCAATCAACCGTCCAGGCGCGAATAGGAACAGGTTCAAGCTTTTGATCATTCCAAAGAATTTTTGTAAAGATCCCGAAAAGTTCACGTTTTTCGTCAGCGGAAAAATTATCTTTTTTAATAGCGTGATATAAATATGTAAGAAAATATATGTGAAATGAATCTCTTGCAACAATATATTCCCGTGAATTGGTAATATAGTAACGAAACAAAGAAATCATAAGTGAATAATCTTGATCCTTAAGCAATTGAGCTAGAATTGCTATTTCATATTCGCTTAAAAAATGTCTCTTTGCAGAAGGAAATTGATATTGCAAAATCGGCAATGGTACCTCTGAAACTCGAAGTTCGCGAACTTGAGACTCAGAAGAAATCGGAGAAAGAACGTAAAAATCGAAAAAAGCTGAACGAACAAAATAATCCTGACAGATAAAAAAATAAGCATTCTGATAACGAAGAACATATTGCAGTTTTTTTGAAAAATTTACTTTGCAGGAAAAGTCGCCGATTTTGACCTTCCCAGAATAGCGATATTCATCTTTACCCCATAATCTCAGATCCCGTAGTGCAACCTTATGTGAGACATGTTCATGCCACCAGGAGGTGGAGAACGCAACTTCCTGGATCGAATCATCCTTAGTGGAGCTCTCCTGCGCATACCCCAATGTTATAAAAAATATCGACAGAATCAGGCAGAAAGGGTATTTGATAAAGCCAAACTCTCTTGTCATGTGCGCCTCTCTCTAGGTTGGACAACTTTTTATTGAAAGAGTGGGTTAAAAGCCCTTGAGTTACTATATCCCATTGTTTGCTATTTGCAAATACCGAAAAACCAGCCGGGGAAAGGAGATTTTTCAAACAATCGCGCGGGACGTTGCGGATTTCGTAAATTATTCTACCTTGATCTGATTCAGTCCGCCATAGCTGTCATAACTATAGATGCTATTGGCCGTATTGTCAAGTTTAAAATCTTCATTCTAACCTATTGCAAAATTTTTCTTCTCCCGCATCTACGACTGTTGTGCAAATCTTTTGGACAATAGCTTTAATGGTACATCCATAACTTGAATATAAGTAAAAAATATATTTTCCTGAATAAACACCGAAACGAATTTTAACACCATCTGTTTCCTTAACGAAAATTTTATCAAAATCGTCTTGTGTGATATTTTTTAATTCAAATATCTCAATATCCAAGACAATATTTCCTTCCTTGAGTTCTGAACAATAGAAATATTGAACATCAATCAAATGGATATTGTATAACTTGGGTGTTTCCGTAAAGCATTCTGAAAATGAAAGAATAACTTTCTTTGATGACATGTGAATATTGTATAAATTGTAATCATGCAGAAATCCATGCAGTTCCATTGTAATTTCTCCATTTTTAATCTTGATGAATTGCGCCTCTCCCCATGTCGGACAACTTTTATGAAAAGATTGGTGTAAAGACTCTTGGTTTACTATATCCTCCAGTTAGCCGATTGCAAATTCCGAAATAGACCTCGTCCCGCGTCCGATATTGGAGTGCCGAATGAATCTGCCTGGAGTTGTAAAAGTTCACATAATGTTACACCCCCGAAACGGAACTACGGCAAGCTAACATACTGCCGTAGCCTATCCGGAGGTCAGTTATCCAAGCGGTCGTGGGAGGGGGATATGATAACACTGCCATTCACTACCGTAAAACGAGTATCATAAAGTTATTGCTGATTTTAGCTTTTGCATCTGAAGTTATTAAAATCAGTAATATAAGCAGTGTCTTTTTATTTACCGGCTGGATTGGTCATATTTAAATTCAGCTCTTCCAGATATTCTTCTGGAAGTTTAAAATTATCGTTTAATGCCAGTTTTGCTTCGCGTTTTGCATTGCTCAAATCACTTTTATAAAAATATGTCACTGATAATAGAAAATGCGCCCTTCCATTTTTTGAATCCTCCTTAATTACAGAATTCAATATTTCCTGTGATTTATCAAACAGCTGAATAGCCTTGGGGCGATTCTCGTTATTTAACATCATAACCCCCAGTCCATTATAAGCATTTGCCAAATCAAGGGCAATATTATTTCTGTTATTTTTATCCGATAAATCCAAGGCTTTTTTGAGCAAAGTAATTCCTTGATTCAAGAATTTTTCTTGATCAACTGATTTGTTTTCCCCTTGAATTGAACAAATAATTCCACTTCCCCAGTATACTTGGTAATTATCAGGATTAAATCTCCAGGCCTTATTGAATTCATCCATTGCCGAAGGCAGATTATTATCTTGAAAAAGAAACTTCCATCCTCGCTCACAGGATTCACTACTGATACGTTGAGCGACAAGAGTATTATAATGTTTTCTTTGGCGTACAAAACCCTGATCGACTTGTTCTTTTTCGTTAAGCAAAGCCAGAGCAGATGGAATTTCCGCTGCATATGACATTGAGAGAAATAAAATGAAAACAATCAATGAACAACACTTCATAATGCGCTTCTCCCCAATTGGACAACTTTTTATTGCAAAATTGGCGTAAAAATCTTCAAGTTATTATAATCCCTCAGTTAGCCGATTGCAAATTCAAAATAGAAGACGGCGCTGTTGGACAAAACAAACAAGTTCCAGCATTTTATATCAAGCCAAGTTGTCCGGTGGTCAGGGGCCGCCGTGCTTACAAATTTTTGTTCTCCGGCCTCTTCTTCTGGTACTCATAAATGGTATCTCGCGTCAACACAATGTCACTCTTCGGTAATATCTTTTCACTGGCGTCCAAATCAGACAGAGCTTCGGCAAAACGTTCTAATGCGGCATAAGCCTGGGCCCGATTAAACCAGGTGGAAGCCCGGCGCGGAGTGAGTTTCAATTGCGCGGAAAAATCCTTACAGGCCTTTTCATATTCTTCCATGAAGTAAAAACAACATCCTCGCATTTCATAACGAAGGCGGCATTGTGGAAATCGGTCGATCAGAATGTCATAGTAATCCAATGCGGCCTCGCAGTTTCCTTCCATCATGAGAGAGGCGGCCTTTCGAATGACGGTGGCTGCATCGCCATCGCCCGTATTCGTTATCTTTACGATGCGGAGACCTGACGTCAAGCGTATTCGACGCATAAGCCTGCGAAGCGCAACATGTAAGAATTTCCGTTCCGGCGCTCGCTCCAGAGCTTTCCAATAACACAGTCTTGCCTGATTCCATTCACAGTTGTCTTCCCGGACGATGCCAAGCAGATACCAGATATCCCAGGCCTCTTCCAGTTCATGAGCTTTTTTCAGCATTCGAATTGCCATGGCAGCTTGCTTCGTTTTCATATAGACCCGGGCCTGATTGATCCATGCTGCTGGATTTTCCGGAGCCATCGCAGCGGCCATGGAGAAATCTTTGAGGGCGCTTTCATAGCTTTCCATATAAAAATAACAGCACCCGCGCAAGATATGAAGCCGGGCATTCCGAGGATCCCGAGTTACCAGCTCATGATACAGCGATAATGCTTCTTCGCATGCTCCATAGCGAATAAGCCGCTGTGCCTTTCGAATGCTTTTCCTGATCTCCGAAGAACCGTTGAAACATGCTGCCGGCACAGTACGCAGCAGGGATCTTTGACCGATGATGCGCATGAGAGAGAGTAATTCATGATATACGGATGTATTATCACAATCCTTCAGGAGGGCTTTCCGGAAGAATTGCCGGGCTTGTTCAAACTCATGACGACAGCGATAAATGAAACCTATATTCAAAAAAACATCCCACTTAGGAGACAATTTCGCGCTTTTAAGATAATCAGCAAGAGCAAGCTCATACTCTCCCATGGCGAAATAAATTCTGCCGCGATTAAACAACGTCGAAGGCGCATCCGGCTTGAGAGAAAGCGCAGTGGAATAATCCCTCAAGGCATTGGCAAACTGCTGTCTCTTTGAGTAACAATAGCCTCTTAATGCATAATATCTCGGATTATCAGGGAAATGGGATGTCAGCAGATCGTATTGAGCAATGGCCTTCTCATAATCCCCACAATCCATATAGGAATCTGCGGATTTTACAATTGCGCCGATATTTTTCATCATTATACCCACCGCTTGCCGATCGACAGCTCTTCAGACATGGCTGTGCGAGAATGCAATTTAGAATATATTCTCCCGTATTTCGTTCCGAATCAAGCGGTTCAGTTTTAGGAGTCAATCTTATTCCTGTGCCTGAATTTTATTTTTAATTCCTGATATTTTCTTTCTTCATTTGAAGAAAATATTGTTGACTTGTACTCTCTGTCATTACTTCTAAATATTAAAAACATCACTAGCATAAAAGCGTATAACAAACTACATAGAAAGAAAGAAAAAGCAACAATGTTGAATACCAGGTTAGCTGGTTCCACAAAACACGTTGCAAACAAAATGAAAAAAACAAAAAATAGGAACAGGATAATCGAGATAGATATTTTGGGAGGAGATAGATAGAATATATTAATATTTGAATATGTCAATGTAGTTGCTACCATGACCAAAAAGATGTTTAAACAAGCACCAATCAAATTTACAACAAAAGCAATTTGCAAGTCGACACACAAAAGACATGAAGCCAAAAGTATTCCCAGGGTCAGAATTACAAATGCTCTTAAGCGGCTGGTAAAGCTTAAAGACAAAATAAAAAAAATCAATTCGTGAAAAAACACAGCCAGTACCAGCAACACTCCACTCTGAACGAGTGGAGCCAAGATTGACGAGATCAAAAATAATGTTGCTGCAATTGAAAAAGCAACAACATTTTTCAAATACCCAAGACGATAATTCGGAACAAGGCGTAACAGAAACAGAAATAATCCCAGCAATGACATCGCAAGATTATATCCCCAACTGCAAACCTCGCTGTTAACGAAAAAAAATAGTGTTGAAACAATAACACTGAACAAAATATAGACAGTCATATTTTGCGTCTCCACCTAAGGTTGAACACTGTTTTGTTAGGAAATTAGTGTTGATGCTCTCCGATTACTATATCCCATTGTTAGTCGATTGCAAATTCCCCAATAGACTTCAGCCGCCGTCTGATACTGGAGCGCCGAATGGAGCCGCCTGGAGCTGTAAAAAATTCACATAATGCTGAACATCGAAACGGAGTTTCTGCGACCGGACGTAGTCCTTGATTTTGATGTCCTCCTATTTACATTTCAGTGCCAACCAGAAGCGCTCCGTTTTTGCATTATCCAAACATCGTTCCCGCCCGTCCATATTGATCTGAATGCCATGAATTCGGAGTTCCACCACGAACTCCGAGCGGGGAAACGGGCTCCCTTGATCCGAATTGAAAATCTCCGGTTTCCCATAGGAATCAACAGTCTTTTTTAATATTTCGACACAATGAAAAGCATCATCCATTGTATTCACTATGTTATAAACAAGGACCTTGCGCCTGAACCAAGCGACGATTCTGATTCTTGGCGAGCATTTCGGAACTTGTAATCGGCAAGCAATAGTATATATTGCTCCCACAGTTTAATACTTGTAGTTCATCCGGCGTATTTGACAGACTCCTTGTGAAAAAGAGCTTTGATCTTCTCCGGTTGTTTTTGAATGCT
>ERZ779869.1134-NODE-1134-length-26046-cov-11.732600_pt1 | contig 26046 bp, 30 predicted proteins | sample MGYA00511557_ERZ779869 | MGnify/ENA primary metagenome ERZ779869 (study PRJEB29588, sample SAMEA2154620) | human gut metagenome | biome: human gut; feature: human-associated habitat; material: faeces | place: Denmark | collected 2008/2010 ... | reverse complement strand
CCTATCATCTTCATATGCCATCTTATTTTTTAGGGACATTTACTGAATATCCCAAAAATACGGGGGTGCTGAGTACTTACTTTGTATTAGCTTAAATTCTTTAATCTATTGATTGAATTCCGAAAGATTGTCAATCATCTTTTTTAGATTCTTCTCGTTTTCTTCTTTAGATATAGAAGAGTCATTCACGAAGTGCGAACAAGGAAAACGAGGGCATCCTCCACAATTATTTCTTTTTTGATCTTTGCAACATTAATAACAGCTTTTCGTTTACATATACCATATAGTCCCCAAACATCTTTCGAAAACGGATATGCCCCAGCTCTTGTAGTTGAGAGCATATAAACTCTACAAATTTAATATTGCTTGCCATAATATAGATTTTCTTTTGCAGCTTATATTAAACTAAAAATAAGGATCTCTTATTATAATATTCTGAGAAGTTCTTGATGGATATTTCCGTTTGTTCCGATTACTTGGTTTCCTTGTCTGGGATTAAGCTTATTCCCAATCCAGTCAGTTACCTTTCCTCCTGCCTCTTCTACCAAAAGTATGCCTGCAGCATAGTCCCAAGGGTTCAGATACACTTCAAAATATCCACCTTGCCGGCCACATGCTGTATATGCCAGTTCCAGTGCCGCAGACCCCAATCTTCGGATGTCTTGTGAGTTTTCGTAGACCTTGAGAAACCTAGTAAAGTTTTCTTTAGCCAGTTCTCTTTTAGCAGTTCCGATACCGATGATAGTTTCCGACAGTTTTTTGGCAGAGGAAACATGGATAGGCTTGCCATTCAAGAAACTACCTTCTCCTTTGATTGCAGAGAAAACCTCATCATGGTATGGGTCATAAACAATGCCTAATACAATTTCATTTTGTTGGCAAAGAGCCAATGATACTACGCTGTGGTGATAGTCATGTATGAGATTGGTTGTTCCATCCACGGGGTCTAGAATCCAATAACTATCTGTGTTCATCTGTTGCAAGCCGGTTTCTTCTCCGAGAAATTGGATTTCTGGGTATAGTTTATATAATTCTTCTTTTAGGAAGTTCTGTACGGCTACATCCACTTGCGTGACATAATCGGCAACTCCTTTTTCTTTTACATGGGCTGCCATTTCCCGGTTTGTGATGATTTCTTTGGTTTCTTTAACCAAATAGATTATTCGTTGTAAATCCATGATTTTCTATATTAATGTTTTGCATAGAGTTTCCTCTTAGATTTAATGTAAAGTTACTTGTTTATTTAATATTTTATCACATGATGCGAATCAAAAATATCATTTGGGGAATTTTATTTTTGATTTCATTATGATTGTCGTCTTATTTTATACCCCATTTTATTATCTTGTATATATGAATGATATATATGCCCTTCAGTTATTATTTCTAGAATAAAGTGATGTGTTTATAATACTTGTTTTAGATATATGGGAGAGAAAATAGGATATGTCTAAGTATTCTTGTGGAAAAGTCACGCCTTGTTATCAGAAGGATATTGGAGAATATATTTAAAAAATATTGTCTAGGAATAAGAGTTTTACAAGAAAAGATATATGAAATACAAATACATTCTTCGATGTGCTAAATATATCTATGGTTTTTAGAATGAGAAGTTCTGTATTTTACGATGCAGCATACATAGCTGCCTGAATGATAGATTATTGCAATTTAATCGGTAGAAAAGTTGTTTTTGAGCCTCCTAGACTTATTTTTAAGGCTGTATTACACTCTTTTCCCAATGAATCAGAACTATGAGGAAGTATTGCATCCTCAATGAAGTTCACCTGTTTCCTATCGGTTACAAAGGTACAAAATTTAGGGATGTTTTCGCCGATAATGTCAACTAAATGCAAGATATTTTCACGGATATTGTATGCTGACCAAAAGAGAAATATTCAGTTGAAGCTTTTTTTTCTTTTCTTCCCCTCTGTTTGACTTGACTTTATTGCCCGTGTATATAATAACGGCCATTAAAGTCAAGTTGAGAGGTAGAGTCAAGTCTTTTTCTTTTGGCGAGCAAAATAGTTCTTTGATATGATGAGTGTGTGATGAACAATTTGCATTGTTTGTAACGAATAACATATTGTTTGTTGATAGGTGTATATGGCGCTTACAAACAACATTATAGCATTTAGTTTTTGGAAGTTTTTGCTCAAAATAGATTATGTATATGGCTAGTTATGCCAAGACGTGCATTTTTCTATGTGTAATACATCATTAAATAAATAAAAAGTATTACTTTTGCATACTATATGATAGGTTGATTATAGCAAAGTCATCAACATAGTTGCTTTGCACCTTAAATTGATGTAGTAATGGCAAAGAATACAATGGGAACCAAACTTCCCCGAAAATTGGAGCAGAAGATGCAGATTGTAGGTGAGCAGATTAAGTTGGCTCGCTTGCGTCGGAATCTGAGTGTGGCTCAGGTTGCTGAACGTGCCACCTGTTCACCTCTTACTGTGTCCCGAATAGAAAAAGGGATTCCTACTGTTGCAATAGGGATCTATCTACGTGTTTTGTACGCATTGCAACTTGACGATGATATTCTATTGCTTGCCAAAGAGGATAAAATGGGAAAAGCTTTGCAAGATTTGAGTTTGAAAACAAGAGAACGTGCATCAAAGAAAGAATAATCTATGAAAAAGTTGTATGTATATGCCGATTTCGATTGGCTCAAAGAAATGGAACTCATTGGCGAACTAGGCTATGAGTCTCTTCGTGGTGCGGACAGCTATAGTTTTACGTTCAATAATGAATGGTTAAGGCAGCACAGCGATCTGTTTTTGAGTGACGACCTAAATAATTACCCGGGACAACAATATACACAACCGGACAAGGATATATTCGGATGTTTTTCCGATGCTTTGCCGGATCGTTGGGGACGTACTTTGTTGTTGCGTCGTGAGCAAATTGCAGCGGCGGAAGAAAAACGACCAGTACGGAGATTATCATCTTTCGATTTCTTAACTGGTATCGATGATTTCTCCCGAATGGGTGGATTCCGTTTTAAGGAAACCCCTGATAGTGAATTTATAAATGTAAGTGAATCGTTGAAAATCCCACCTCTGACAGATATTCGGGAGTTGATTGCAGCCAGTGCTGAGATTGAGAAAAGCGAAGAAAACAATATGCTCCCCGATAAGAAATGGATTGCACAACTTGTGCAACCTGGGACATCATTAGGAGGTGCAAGACCTAAAGCCAATGTGATTGATACAGATAAAACCCTTTACATGGCAAAGTTCCCGTCTCGCAAGGATGACTATGATGTAGGACTTTGGGAGCATTTCAGTCATTTGCTTGCCACAAAAGCAGGGATAAACGCTGCAAAAACAAAAGTGTTGGCAACTGGAGAAAAATATCATACATTGCTGTCACAACGCTTCGATAGAACCCAAGAAGGAAAACGTATTCATTTTGCGTCAGCAATGACCTTATTGGGGTTAAGTGATGGAGATAATGCCACTACAGAACATGGTTATTTAGATATTGTTGATTTCATTATTCAGAACTGTACCGATGTGGAGCGAAACCTGCAGGAACTTTATCGTCGTGTGGCTTTCAATATCTGCATTGGTAATACTGATGATCATTTTCGCAATCATGGTTTTCTTTTGACCGCAAAAGGGTGGACTTTGTCTCCTGCATACGATATGAACCCCACTCTGAATGAATATCAAAGTCTGCTCATCTCCGCTGATTCCAACAACGCGAATTTGAATGTTTTGCTTGATGCTTGTGAGGATTATATGCTCAATAGGAAAACAGCAGAGAAGATTGTCTCGGAGGTAATTGAAGCTGTAAAGGGATGGCGTGAAATTGCTGTTCGTCAAGGCATATCCAAAAGGGAAATCGATATGTTCTCAGGAGTGCTGGATGAAAGATGCAAGCAATATGTTAGTATTTAATATCTTAGCTCAATCAGAATAAGGAGGAAATAACCATGAGTGGCGGATATTTTGATAGGGGTACATACGCAATGCGCGAGATTGCCAATACTATTGAGCGCGATATTGCGAGGGCATTGAAACATAAACCTGAGAAAATTCAAGAGGATTATTGGACTATTTACGAGAAAGATTGTTTTGGCTCATACCATAGTTATAAGGATTTCATGAGTTTTGGGAGCTATGAAGACGCAGAATCTTTTCTTCTGAGAGATAAAACCATTGTCAAGGCAAAGCAAAAATACGCAAACCGACGATTCTTTGATGATGGCGTAGTATACCAATCAACAAAGCGATATATGTCCGACACTCCTGACGGAGGACAGATTCCGGTATTATACTCAATCCATCATTGTTATTATGATCATTATCCATATGAAGCTGATGTGTTGGAACTTTCAGATGAGACGATAGATGCCATGAAGGAGACATATCGGCAAATTCGTATAGCAGAGATATATGCTGAACGAGTAGACTGGATGATGAGTGGCGATGATAGCGAAGAATGTTTCCGTGAACGCATCAAAGAAGACTTGGCAGAGTTTGAAAAGGAATATGCTACTAAAGACTGGACTTATCTCGATGAAGATTAGCATAAACAAATTATATAGAAACTATTCGGACTCACCGGCTATTATAAAATATATTTGCACAAGAAAAATAGAAACACAAGATTGAAGGTAAAATGAAATATAAAAAAAGCCCCTTGGATTGCTTTTTACAGCAACGAATAAGCGATAACGCAAAAGAGTTAAAGAATACGCTCAATGAGACATTGCAAGAGGAACAAGATTGTCTAGAGCTAATACATGGATGCATTATGCATTGTAAGCAGAATATTGCTAATTGTGAAGAACGAATCAATAAGTGTAGTTTGGCTGCGAGGTCTATTTATGAAACGAAGAAATTAGCATTCAAAGACAATCTGACTATATGGAATATGCTGGGTCATATTCAAATGGCAAGTATTGAAATGAAGGAATGTTTAAAGCGATTGTCAGTTAATGATATTGATGAATGGGAGCAACGTGATGTTATTAAATCAGCATATACAGCAATATATGAAACTTCAAAAAAATTGGTTGATACTACTGGGAGCGTCATTAAATTTATTCAACACTATTTTCCAAACTACGGCTATGCTACATTTGCTGCAGCCAAAAAGGAACTTACCAAATTTAGAGAACAAAATACTGCTGAATTGACGCGAGTTAGGAATAGTGTGGATGCTCATAGGGATTTGGAAGTAAGTACGCAAATAGATACTATAGAAGGATTGCATTTGTCAGAGGCTGTACAGCTAATTATTGACTATGGGAATATTGTTAATAAGCTTGGAGAAGTAACAAGTCCAATCAAAGAATTAGGTATAAATAGATTACAAACATGCTTTAAATACTAATGTTTAATGGGCGATATTTGATGTGATATGAAGATTTAATTATCAAACATACTTAACCTTAGATGTATATTTCCTTTCTTCAATGCAAGAGTTACCGAATATTTATATATCTTTGTAGCCAAAAAATGACAATTCCGCACAAGGAAAGTCTCTGCTTTAGAAGTATAGGGATCAACGAATGATATTCTTGCGTGTGATATCGAAAGATGTTGGTAAATATTAAGATTCTTAAAAATATTGGCAGATACTATGTTGTGTAAGTATTACAATTGTATAACAAAAATCAAGGCAAGGATTAAGAAATACAATATCCTTAGTCAGAGAATAAATTAGAAATAAATATAAAATATGTTCAAAGTTTCATGGGATAGGGAAACTGGAGGTGTAAAACTTAGTGCTCTGGCTGGGAAAGATACGATAAGTATTTCTCCCCGTCCAGTGTTCTATGAAGAATTAAATCTTCTTGGACTTAATACTTTGGGATGGCAATATCCTGAGTGTAAAGAACCATTATTGTGGGCATGCAATTAGGTATTATAAATCGACCGACAATAATTTTATTGATGAGGGTGAAAGTGCTCTTATAAAAGCCATTTTGCCACCATTTAATACGGATATGCCCAATTATACAATCAAACAACCTCAAAAAGCATTTTTATAAAATATGGAACAAATCGATATCCCGGCAATACGAGGATACATAGGTACACTTGTATATTATACGGCAACATTTACATTCAAACAGATAGCAGAAAGAGTTAATGTTGATAATAAATTATATAATTCAAAGTCTCTAAGCGAGCAATTGCAACGTGCTTTGACTGATAATCACAAAAGTATTAAGGAATATATCCTAACACAAAAAGAACATTTCTTTAATGCTTTGGTTTTAGCCGTTTATGATGGTGAACCTACTTGGAACGAATTAGACTTGGAATTTCAAGGCAATAGATATTATTCAATGGGATTTCTTCGTCTTAATGGACAAGAAAATATATTTCCAGTTGATGGTCAACACAGGGTAAAAGGAATAATGGAAGCTCTAAAGGAGAATCCCAAATTAAAGGACGAGGAGATTGCTGTTATATTTATTGGACATCACAATACAGAAAAAGGGAAAGAAAAAACTAGAAGAATCTTTTCAACTTTAAACAGATACGCAAAACCTGTTACCCCAGGAGACAATATTGCTCTTGATGAAGATGATGTTGTAGCAATTACGACGAGAGACCTACTTGAACATTGTCCACTCTTTATGAACGAGAATGTGAACATTGGCAAGAAAAATTCAAGGGCACTTCCAGATAATGATGATAAGTCTTTTACATCATTAATTACGCTGTATGATACAAATAGAATGATTTATACCTATTATAAATCGATTCGTGATCATCAGAAAAAGGTTTATAATAGTACGAAAATAGCAGGATTTCTAAAATTTCGTCCAGAACAGCAGGATATAGACCATTTCTATAATTATCTTATGGATTTCTGGAATATGTTTATTAATACTTTTCCAGGAGTAAAGCATTATGTAGATAATTGTGACGATGCAAAGGCTGCATCTACATATCGAAATAAAGAGGCTGGTGGTTTGCTATATTTTAGACCTATTGCTTTACCTCAACTTATAAAAGCCATATTTGAAACTAAATTCAGAACACAACTTGAGTTGAATGATTGTATCCTAAAGTATGCGCAAATAGAAATGTGCATATCTAAAGAACCGTGGCTAAATATGCTCTGGGATAAGGAAAAGCAGAATATGATTATGGATTATAAAACAAAAATTTGTTATATGCTTATCTTTTTGTTTAGCAAAGAAGTTTTAACACAAAAAGAAAAGAATACTTTAACTAAAAATTTTGCTGAAGCTAATCATTATGATGAGAATATGGCAAAAAAGAAACTTCACGAGATGCAATCAATAGTGTAATAGATTTTTTCAATCATATTGATTAAATATTTATAAATATATGGATGAGGTAAAAATACAACATATTACTCAATTTCCGACCGATGATCCTGGATATGTGAGACTTGTCTCACTTATTTCAGATCTTTGGGAAAGTGCGAAATCAAAGGCCGTGCTTGCTGTTAATACTGAATTGCTTGATGCGAATTGGCAGACAGGTCAATATATCGTGGAGTTTGAGCAAGGCGGTAATGCAAAGGCTAAGTATGGAGATAAACTACTTGCCAATCTTTCAAAAGACCTGACACGCCTTAGAGGAAAGGGGTTTAGTCGATCTAACCTTATTTACATGCGTAAACTCTATTTGGCATTTCCAAAAAGTGAGACACTGTCTCACCAATTGACATGGAGTCATTATTTTGAATTACTCAAGTGTGACGACCCGATGGAATTGCAGTTCTATATGAAAGAATGCATTAAAGAAGGTTGGAAGGTTCGAGAGTTGAAACGCCAAATTAACTCCTCACTATTTCAAAGGTTAGCGCTCAGTACGGACAAAGAGGGGGTGCTTGCTCTTGCCAATCACGGGCATCAGGTTATGTCTCCAGCTGATATTATTCGCGACCCGTATGTGCTTGAGTTTACCGGAATTCCTCAGCAAAAGCGTTACAAAGAGACAGAACTCGAAAAGGCTTTAAAGACCAATATGGAGCATTTCCTTTTGGAATTAGGCAGAGGATTTGCATTTGTTGGTCGGCAATATATAGTACCGATTGGCACCAGGCGATTCAAGGTTGATTTAGTGTTCTATCACGCAATTTTAAAGTGTTATGTATTGATAGATTTGAAGCGTGCAGAAATCAAACATAGCGATATTGGCCAGATGAATCTATATTTAAATTATTTTAAAAACGAGATTTGTCAGCCAGATGACAATCCACCTATTGGTCTCGTTTTAGGTGCAAAGAAAGATGAACTTTTGATGGAATATGCCCTTCAGGGTATAGATAATCAACTTTTTGCTGCACGATATCAGTTATATCTTCCAAACAGAGATGAGTTACAAGCGCAGTTAAACCTATTACTTGATAATACGAAAGAAAGGAAATAATATGTTGTTCGGGAATAAAATAAAAGAGTTGAGAGACAAACAAGGGTTGTTGCAACGTCAACTGGCTGCTGCTTTAGAAATCGATACTCCAATGTTCAGTAAAATAGAACGAGGAGACAGACGCGCAAAGCGCGAACAAGTAATAAAACTTGCTGAATTATTGCATCAGGATCAAGATGATATGTTGAAGTTATGGCTTGCAGATAAAGTGCTTGATGTGGTGGAAGGTGAAGACAAGTTGAGCAATGATGCAATCAGTATTGCACAAGAGCAAATAAACGTTAAGTGAATGGTTGAATAATATTATTGAAAATAATAAACTAGTCCCGATATCATGAAAGTGGTTCGGGATTCGTTGTATGAAGGATGAAAATTCGCAAATGAGCAATGAACTATTTGTTGGAAATTAATGGGTTATTGAACAGTCTTACATTTTACGCAGTGGAGTGCGTATTTTTATGCACTGAAAAGATGATAGGTTATTCTCAGTTATACGATGCCATTCTGAGGTTGGCAAAATCGCCTTTGGGATATGGCAGATTCATGTCGTTAAATTGGCAAGTGTTCGGACAATAGTTCTGTGTTCATCATCTAGTGTCTGCATTAATGGTGACCGATGTTACTCCAGTATACCACTTAAAAGCAAGAAAAGAGTTCACATAAGAGTTCATAAAAGCACAACTGAAATACACTCCAAAACCGCAATAATGCCAAATTCAGCTTGTAGAGGATTGGCAAAGTCTCACGAGCGATTTATCGCTTGGGGTATTGAGTTACCCTAACTCAATAAGGTTTGTATAATGGGCAAGCCCTGTGAGCAATTAAGTATACAAATTTCATTTTTGTCGAGAAAGGCATACCGATGGCTGGCGAAAAGATAAAAGGCTCAAATAACGCCTTTTTCTCACCAATCAGCTTGCTGAGAGATTTGGCACTCTCAAACGACCTATTGGTCGCTTGGGGTGTTAGGCTACCCATACAAGATAATGTCTGTACAACGGGCAAGCCCAATCAATGGCAGCGACCAGTTCCGTGGATTATCATGAAACCAGTCGTTGCACTTAGACTTTGACTTATATACGAATGGACACTTTTAGAATAAAGTCAAGTGGAGAGTCAATAATGGTAATCCGGTATGAACCGATAAATGCCACGGCTTTCCTGAACCACCATCCGTTTGTTCGTGAGAAACTTAATTATCTTCACAATCTTGTTGTGATTAAATTTCGTTCCTGCCAGTTCGTAGGCAGTGGTCAGTTCTTCTTCCAAAGCCTTATATCCCGAAATCGTCTCTTTACCGTCAAAAGCCAATTCGAGAGCTTTGCGATGGATGGCTTCATGGATGTCTTTATAAGGGGAGAACGGTTCCAGTTTGGGGCGACCTACGCTCTTTTTTGTCGGCACATAGTCCGGCAGAAGTTCGGGAAGTGATTGGGCATTGATGCAGAAGGCGAATGGCAGGAAGTCCTTTGAACGGGTATGCACACTTTCCACTTTGCTGATGTTACTGTCGTCCTTGTCCTTCTCAATTTGGATGACCGTTTCCGCTTTGTTGTTGATTTCCGTGCCAATGTGTCCACGGGCATTTTCATCGCTTTTGTTCTGATGAAGGATGGTGTGAAGATGAATCTGGTGTTCGTCAGTCCACTGCATAAGTTTGGATATTACACATGTGGATTCACTCGGTGAATTGATGTCATATACCAAGTCGCGGATTCCGTCAATCACCACGAAACCGAGCCCCTCAATCTGACTGATGGCATTGTCTATGATAGCCAAACGCTCCTTCGGATTGAATTTGCGTAGAGCGAGAAAATAGAAACGGTCACAATCCTGATTGGCTGGCAACTCTGCCATTTGCATGATACGATGCATCACAATCATACAATGGTTCTGACTCTGCTCGGTGTCAATGTAAAGGATGCGGTTCTTTCCTTTTGGGAAGTCCGTTGTGTAGTTAAGGACTTCCTTCCCGGACAAAGCAGCTGCCACCATAGCGGAAACATTGAAAGTCTTTTTGCTTTTAGCCTTGCCTATGGATGCGCTGAAATTTCCCAATGTCCCGATGGGCACTTCGCCTATTTTCAGAACTTCCGGTTCCTGTTCGTATTCCTTTTCCAAGCTGAGCATTGTATCTTGCCATCTTGTAGCGACCTGAACCGGATTTTCAATGGGTGTTGGCGTTTCCATAGCCTACCAGTCTTTAGGGTTGGATTTGTGACGTGTAGCTGCAAGCATTCGGACGTGTTCTTCCTCTATGCTTATAGGCGATTCTCCTTTTCTGCCGCTTTCCAACCATTTGTCCAATTCATCACGATAGACAAACAAGTGCTTGCCTTGTTTAATGATTGGAATACCTCCATGTTTGGATTTGTAATAAAAGGTTGATTTTGAGATGCCCAGATACTCGCAGACTTCATCAACGGTCATTGGGACATGGGTATCCTTTTTTGCCTCGTTATGCTGCTGATGAAGTTTTTCCGCCAGCAACGTTTCCATACTTGCGATTCTCTCGCAAAGTTCTCCTACCACTTCAGGCAGGTCATTAAAGGTCAGTTTGTCTTTTTGCATATATAACATTTTTTTTGTTAAACATGCTGCAAACCAACACAATGATGTAATGCTGACAACTCTCAGAAGGCAATAATATTTCAGTCTGTGTTGAATAACCCTAATCGGTTGAATTTGCTTTTTATTCTTGGGCTTCTTTCATACATTTGAAATGATAATCTCCGGTTTTAGGAATATCAAGGGCTATTTTGCAAACTCCGCATGTCCGGAGATTTTTAGCCAGATATTTAATCGAAGCATCTTTTAGTTCATGTGGGAATATAGTATGTATGAATGTTGCTCTGTCTATAAGAGAAATGCCCAATCTCTCCCCGATATTCCATACGAAATGCATCAGGTCGATAGAACGGAGGAAATTATTTACTTTTGAACGGATTGGCTTGTATAAATTAGACTGTCCGTGCGCAAAATACTCTATGTTTTCATGTAGAATTTCAAGATCTTCTTTAGAGAGAAATTCCGTCATTACAAATGTGGTATATTCATGAATGACACGCTTAATGTCTGCCTGCCTTTCTGCTTTTTCACGTTCAATTTCGGCGACACGCACTTCATAATTATCCATATAATCATGTTTTACAACTAAGTTTCCCGGATTTATATCCTTGTCCTTTAGGCACTCCGGATCAATCTCCTTAATTTGTTCGGGTAGAGGTGTTACTTGCTTGCCAAAAGACAAACTCAATTCATTCTTTGTAATGAATCGGAAAAAGAAACGCTGAAGTACTCTACAGGCAAGTATCATTGTCGTGATATATAAAATAACTGGAGTGGAATACTCCATCATGTCGATATGGCAATTAAGATATAAATAGGAGTCTGTTGCCCAATAAAGGATGACACTTACTGAAAGTATGAAACTAGTTCTTTGAGGAGTGATTTTAATACTATTCATCATAAACTGATACTGTTTGAGTTTTACAATAAGACAAATGTATATGCAGATTTCCAAATAGTTGCTGTTTGTAATAGATAATCGTTCAGAATTTAAGAAAAAATACGTTCAGAGTATGATTTGATGCAAAATATCATACTCTGAGCTATAAAAATGGGATTATTTGAACCTTAATTCTTACTTGCGGATTAAAGAGATTCTGTTGCTGGCTTCACGCTTGTTACTGTCTACAACTTTCATGTACCGTTGTGTCGTGGTGATACTTTTATGTGCCATATTACTTTGAATGGTACGTATGTCTGTGCCGGCTGCTCCTTGAAGTGTTGCGTATGTTCTTCGGTAGGAGTGGAAAGTGATATTCTTGGTAATACCGGCTTCGCGAATCCACTCTTTCATGGGTTGCTGTGTCCAACTTCGTTTCAATCCTTTAAATACTAATCCGGTTTTTTCCGGAGAATAGCCGATCAATTGCAGGGCTTCGTCACTGATTGGAATGATGTCCTCTGTTTTGGTCTTTTGGGTAATTGTATGGACACATTTTCCTCCGGCTGCAAAGTCAACGATTTCATGCCATTGCAACGATAGTATGTCGCTGATTCTAAGACTGGTCAGACGTGAGAACAATGCCGCTGTTTTCAGAATCGGCTTTTTGCAAGGTGTTTCTGCCAATTTGTATAGTTCTTCCACACTTAGATAATCTTTTGGAGTATCTTTTGTTTCGATTTTATCCAAAAAGTCATTGATATTGGTTTTAATTAGCCGATTGCGATAAAGGATTTTCAAAAGTCCCCTGAATGTTGACCAATAGCCGGAAGCAGAGTTCTTTGAAATGCGACCGTCACGCCTGAGTTGCTTGGCATTTAGCAGATACTCACGAAACTTATTGCAAAGGTCAATATCAATTTCTTCAAAAGTACATTTGCCATGAACGAAGTTGTAGAAATGGTGGTACACAAATTCCCATTTTTGGTCATGCTTACGAAACTGCCTGCGGTAGTATTCCAAAAAATCCGCTTTGAGTTTGTGTCTGTCAAAGAAATCATACCTGTCATTTACGATAGATTCAAAGCGTCGACATCGGATGGCTTCTGCTTTTTCCGACATAGTGGCATTGAAGTTACGTTCGCGCTCATTCTTGGGATTGGCATAAATATAAATGTTCAATCCTTCGTGGCGGATGGTTTTCATTGTTTCCTGGTCACGATAGCCCGGATAATAATCCAGATAGTAAGAAAGCATCCCGTTTTTCAAAGGACGTGTTCTCAATGTTACTGTTTTACATTCTAACATGGTTACAATTATTATTAGTTTATACTTGATTTGCTGCAAATGTCCGTAATGGCTTGACACAGACAATGCTCATTTTTAGAATCATTTTCTGGTCTGCATAAATTCAGGATTAGTCTTATTTTCGGGCTCCCATTACATGGTCAAATTCCACTTTCAGGAATCTCACGAAACGACCTTTCTTCTCACGTTTGATTTCGTGGAATTGTAAAACTCCATAAACAGAATCTCTGGAAAGACTATATTTCTTCATGGCTTCCTGTACGGTATAGTATTCCGATGAATCATCTTCTGTTGTTTTCTTCGACAGATCAAAGTGCAGTTTGGAATAGAATATCTGACCATGTTCTTTCTTTGAGGGGATATTGTTTCGATAGACATGAGAACGGATAGCGACACGTGTCATTCCATACTTTTTCTCTATATCTTCTGGTGTGTACCATTCTGTCAATGCATCATCCGTCTTGTATTTGGCAAAGACAGCATCAATATGCTTCTTGCTATAATAGTTGAACTGCCGGATACGGATTTTTGGGATATTGTTCTCTCTTGTATATGCCCAAATCCATTTTTGCGATACTTTGTACTTTTCGGAAATTTGCTCGGCAGTGTAGTACTCAGTTATATCAAGGTCATCTTTAATTCTTCTTCGTTCATAGGGGCGCGTTTTAAGCATCAGCTCAATGTCGGCTCTGCGAATAATTGACATCCTTGCACTGATTCTTGATGCTCTCAGCTTATCCTCCTTGACGAGCTTATAGATGTATTGACGAGAAACGCCCATCAATTGTGCTGCCTGTGCGAAGGTAAAGTAATCTTGATGGTCTAACTTACTTTTGACTTCTATCAATTCTTGTAATTCACGAAGTTCGATTCTTCGTTCTTTCATACGGTGTTTGTAGCCTTGACTGGCACATTGATGGCTACAATAATTCGTAGTTGTTTTTTTCGCAATGAATGGCTTGCCACACCATTGACAAATTCTTTTTACTTCCATGTTGTTTTCTCCATATTTTTAATGAAACCATATAGTTTTAATTTTGCTTTTTGTCTACCTATGTAAACCATTGTCAACACATGTTGTTGACTACCTCGCTGTGACATCGCGGTTTTTAGTTCACTTGTTTCGCGGTAGAAATACGGTAGAAAAATATGGTGAACAACACTATCCAATCGCTATGAACTGGATTTTGGATAAATAAAAAAGCCGCTGAATTTCAGCGACTTCATTATAGTTGGTTCTAATTCGTTGCGGTTAATTGCGATATATCATTTCCCGATGCAAAAGTGCTGAAATATATTCTGTAATACCATATCATTTGTCACTTCTCCCGCAATATCGCTTAAGTGGAAAATACATTCCCGAATATCTTGTGATATGAAATCACCGGAAATATTATTAGTCAGACCCTCTTGCACTCGATGGATAGCTTCTAATGCATTGTTTAATGCCTCATAATGGCGTACATTAGTAACTATAACATCATTTTGCGTAATTGTAGGAAGATGGGCAGATGTTATCAGCATTCGTTGAAGTTCTTCGATATGTTCTCTTTTTTTTGCGGATAGGGTGATTGACTGTACATTATCAGGAAAATTGTCAGGAATACTATTCTGTATATTATCCACTAAATCGGCTTTGTTATAAACAAGGATAAGCTGCTTTCTTTCACAACGGGGAAGGAGTTGACCGGCCAACTGTGTTATTTGAGCTTGGGCATTCGTAGCATCAATCATCCAAAGGACAATTTCTGCTTGATCCAACTTTTGGAAAGTGCGTTCGATACCGAGGCTTTCAATTGTATCGCTAGTTTCACGAATACCTGCTGTGTCGATGAATCTGAAAGTAATGCCACCTATATTGACAGTATCTTCTATTATATCCCGTGTAGTGCCATGAATGTCGCTAACAATAGCTTTGTCTTCATTAAGTAAGACATTGAGCAATGTAGACTTTCCTGCATTCGTTTCACCGATAATGGCTACAGGAACGCCGTTTTTGATGGCGTTACCTACGTTGAATGAATTAACCAAACGAGCTATGATTTTCTCTATGTTGTTCGCTAGTTGGCAAAGTTCGGAGCGGTCGGCAAATTCCAGTTCCTCGTGATCGCTGAAATCCAATTCCAATTCGATGAGTGAGGTGAAATGGAGTAATTGGTCACGTAAGGTAGCAAGTTCCTTACTGAAACCGCCTCGCATTTGACTCATGGCAAGACGGTGGGTCGCTGCAGACGATGAGGCAATCAGATCGGCAACTGCTTCTGCTTGACTCAGGTCCATTTTCCCATTTAGAAATGCACGCTGGGTATATTCGCCCGGAGCAGCCATGCGACAACCATTCTTGATGAGTAGTTGTAATACTTTCTGAAGAATATAGGCAGAACCGTGGCAAGTGATTTCCGTACTGTTCTCACCAGTATAGGAGTGAGGAGCACGAAACAGACTAACGAGTACTTCATCTATAACTTCAGAGCCGTCATAAATTCGTCCAAAAGTAAGTGTGTAAGGCTTGCTGTCCCCTAACTCTCTATTAGTAGCGGCAGGAGTAAAAATACAAGATGTGATTTCGATAGCTTCCGGTCCGGAAACGCGAATACATCCAATAGCCCCGCCCTGGGCGGTAGCTATGGCACAGATAGTATCTTGGTTCATTATTTACAGCTTGTTTTATGACGCAAAGATAGTGCTTTCTCCTGATTTTATATCCGATAAGATATTTAAATACGTTCGAGTACTTTAAGAATAAGATGGTCAATTGTATTTTTATATCCGGTGTTGGCTTCTTTAATTAATCGGTTGGCAATTACCATGCAGACAGTCATGGCTTTATGCCCCATCAAACGACTGAGGCCGGCCAGTGCGGAACTTTCCATTTCGAAATTGGTAATCTTATAACCGTTGTATTCGAATTGCTCGATTTTTTCGTTCTGATGCGGGTCTGCCAGGGGAACACGCTGTTCACGTCCTTGCGGACCGAAGAAACCGCCGGCGGCGATGGTGACGCCTCGTACCATATCATCTCCCGCTATACGGTCTATCAATTCGGCATTGGCATCAATTACGTAAGGGGCGGGAGCACACATGTTTCCCGACCATCCCATGTGGTTGAGGAAAGCGCGTTCAAAGGGCAGGTCGCAAACTGCATTACGTCCGGCATAGAAGTTCAGCAAGCCGTCGAAACCAATGGATTTGGCAGAACATATAAAAGTTCCTACGGGCGTGTAAGGTTGCAAACCGCCACACGTACCGATACGGACCAGTTCCAATTGACGCAGTTGGGGCTTTTCCTCTCTCGTCTGGAAGTCGATGTTAGCGAGTGCGTCCAATTCGTTCATAACAATATCAATGTTATCGCAACCGATACCAGTGGAAACAACGGTGATTCGTTTACCTTTATAAGTACCTGTAATTGTCTTGAATTCGCGGCTCTCCACTTCACATTCTTTATTCTCGAAATGTGAAGCAACCAATGCTACCCGGCCGGGGTCACCTACGAGGATTACTTTATCTGCCAGCCATTCAGGCTTTACGTGTAAATGGAACACGGAACCGTCTTCGTTAATAATAAGTTCGGAAGATGCAAAATACTTTTTCATGTTACGAGGTATTATAAGTTCGTTTATATAGGTAACTTTACCGGTTTATTTGCTCAATGGCTGGTTGGATGTACCGGTTACCGGTTTGGCAATGTTCTCGCGCATCGAAGTGTCGGCCTCGATGTTTTTCATCCGGTAATAATCCATTATGCCCAGATTGCCGCTGCGGAAAGCTTCTGCCATAGCCTTAGGCACTTCTGCTTCGGCTTCGATAACTTTAGCGCGTGCTTCCTGTGCTTTGGCTTTCATTTCCTGCTCGCTGGCAACGGCCATGGCACGGCGCTCTTCGGCTTTTGCTTGAGCGATATTTTTGTCCGCATTTGCTTGGTCTATCTGTAAAGCTGCACCGATGTTCTTGCCTATGTCGATGTCGGCAATATCAATAGACAGGATCTCAAAAGCCGTACCGGCATCCAATCCTTTGCGAAGCACTAATTTGGAAATGGAGTCGGGATTTTCCAAAACCGATTTATGGTTTTCGGAAGAACCGATAGACGATACGATACCTTCGCCTACACGGGCAAGGATTGTATCTTCTCCGGCGCCACCTACCAACTGGCGGATATTGGCACGTACGGTTACACGGGCTTTGGCAATCAACTGGATACCGTCTTTTGCCACGGCTGTGACGGGCGGGGTATCAATCACCTTTGGGTTTACTGACATTTGGACTGCCTCAAACACATCACGTCCGGCAAGGTCGATGGCGGTGGCCATTTGAAAAGGCAATTCAATGTTGGCTTTCGAAGCGGATACCAAAGCATGCACTACTTTCTCAACGTGTCCGCCCGCCAGATAGTGTGCCTCCAGTTCATCGCGGGTGATGTTGCTCAAGCCGGCTTTATGTGCTTCAATCAGGCCAGGCACAATAATATAGGGCGGCACGTTACGAATACGCATCAGAAACAGTTGAACCAGTGATATGTTGACTCCTGAGACTTTGGCAGACAGCCATAGGAAAAACGGTACATAGTGGAAAAATAGTACCAGGAAAATGATACCGCCTATGATAGTGAAGGCAGTGAGATACATTGTGCTTGGATCCATGATTTTAGTTATTAATGATTACTTATTTAATGATTTGCAATTTACGGTTTGTTTTTCTCCACAAGTATCACTCCGTCTGTAATGCGGTTTACTATAATGGGAGTTTTCTCATTCAGAAAACCGTCTGTGGATTTTACTTCTACAATATCACCATTTATTTCGGCATACCCAATGAGGGCAAGACGGGTAGTGGTAATGCCGGTATCGCCAATTTTTACTTTCTCTTCGGCACTACGGTCTACTTTTGAAGTGATGTTTTTCTTCAAAGCTATCTTATCCAGGGTTTTGGAACGCATGAACCACACTAATGAACCAACGCAGGTGATGATGGATATGGCAAGTGTGATGAATCCGGCTGTTGCTCCTAAATTGGCAAAAGCGTAGTAGTTGGCATAAATGATGCAACCGCCTGCCAAAAGTCCGGCAATGCTGATGCCTGGTATGATGAATAGCTCTACGAGGAACAGTATAACTGCTGCAACGATTAAAATTGCGATGATGAATATGTCCATAACTGTTCTATTTAATGGTTTGCTTTTCTAATTTCCGCACTTGGATAGCAGTACGGTCTACTTCGTTTGCCAACTGTAGCACTCGTTTTTCCAAATCGAGTATAGCCGGAGCCATTTTGTTTCTTTCGTTCTGGTTGGCACGCGAATATTGGATGCGTATATTTTCCAGTTTATTTTGTTGCTGGTTATAGCTTTCTTTCAGTTGGAGATAGTTCCTGAATTGCGCTTTTGCTTGCGGAGAGCGGAAATCGGCAGCATAATGATAGATATTCCTGTCATCAATTACAAACTCAAATTCGTGCCGTTTCTTTATTTCCGTTTTTTCCTGCATCGTTTCCTGCAGGCGTTTCCTTGCATCGGCTACCAGGCTTTCATTCGTCCAGGTATCTCTGATGGAATGGAGTTGGGCAAGCTTTATCAGTTTGTTTTTATCCATGCTTTCATAGTTGTATACTTGTTTGGATGAGGCAGGAATGAATACATATACACATACTTTGCCTTCCGGCTGATAACGATCTGATGCAAACCAGCCGAGGTTGTTGAATTCGTCTATAACGTACATATAATCATTATAAGGCGAATTGAAAGGCATGCCTACATTTTCCGGGGTCAGATAAGTGTCTGTGTTTGTATTGTAGCGTGTTACGAAAATATCGTATCCACCCATTGATGCAGGACCGTCTGCTGCATAATAGATAGTGATGCCATCAGCCAATACGTATGGATAACTGGCATTCATGGACTCGTTGATACTGCCGGGGAGCATATTGCCTTTGCCCCATTCGTCCATCATTTTATTGCGCGATAAGATGTTGAGCGTACTGTCTTTCTGTAACTCGCTATAATAGATTTTATTCCCTAACTCCGTTTCATATACAGTGCCACCTTTGCTATTGGAATTTTCAAAGTAGGTATCGTACATGAACAATTTCCCGGATTCAGGACTGATTTTGTACGCTTCGAGAAAATCTTTCTTGGCTACGACAAAACTGTCGATGAAGCACACTTCTTCTACGCCTTTCAGCAGACGGAGGTTGGCTTTGCTCTTTTCCAGAAGTTTTTCGGCTTCAGCGGTCGAACGTCTTCTTTTTGTCAGTTCTGCAATATAGTCTTCGTAAGTGCCGACGGCATCTTCAAATCGGTAAATGGCATTATAAGCCTGTGCCAAATAAAGTTGTCCGCTGGTGACCCGGCGTTTTACGGCTGTTTCCAGATACTTTATAGCTTCTTCCGCTTCTCCCGTATTCAGACAACATACGCCATACCACAAATTATAATTCCCGTTATTAGGTTGTGATTTTACAAATTTCTTAAAAACGGGTTTTGACTGTTCGTATTGTCCTTTTTCATAGAGTATTTTTGCTTGGGCAAGGGTTTGTGCTGAAGCATGTATTCCAAAGAAGCCAAACAAGAAAAGCAGTATATATTTATTCTTCATACTAAAAAATCTTTTTAAATGAGTTCAAAAATACGAATTAATCCGGAATAAAGCTCTTTTCCGTAATTCTATTATGTTAATTCTTCTTTAAATGATTCTTTTCAGTTACTTTTGCAGCCAATTTTTCAACTGATTTTTATGGCACTATTTACAGAGGAAGAGAAGACATTACGGCGTATAGAGAAACGCTTTGCCAAAGGAGTGGTGGAGTACGGACTGATAGAAGAGGGCGATGAAATCCTTATCGGGCTTTCCGGCGGCAAGGACTCTTTGGCGTTGGTGGAACTGTTGGCGCGCCGTTCCCGGATTCTGAAGCCACGGTTTTCGGTGGTTGCTGCCCATGTGGTAATGAGAAACATCCCTTATCAGAGCGATACGGATTACCTCAGAAGCTATGTGGAGTCGCAGGGAGTGCCTTTCGTGCTGTACGAAACGGAGTTCGATGCGAGTACGGATACCCGCAAGTCTCCTTGTTTCCTGTGTTCGTGGAACCGGCGCAAGGCTTTGTTCACAGTGGCAAAGGAACAGGGGTGTAACAAAATAGCCTTGGGGCATCACATGGATGATATTCTGGAAACGCTGCTGATGAATATTACGTATCAGGGGGCGTTCGGTTCGATGCCGCCGCGGCTGGTAATGAAGAAGTTCGACATGACGATTATTCGCCCGATGTGTCTTGTGCACGAATCAGATTTGGCGGAATTGGCGGCGATAAGAAACTATCGGAAGCAGGTGAAGAATTGTCCTTACGAGTCGCAGTCGAGCCGGAGCGCGATGAAAGGTATCCTGCATCGTTTGGAAGAGATGAATCCCGAAGCCCGGTACAGTTTGTGGGGGAGCATGAGCAATGTGCAGGAAGAGTTGCTGCCCCGGAAGAATGAAGGCGGGACAAGCCGTTGACAAGCAATTTCTAATCACTAATCATTATATGAAAGCTTTTTACACCATTTTACTTTTAATTGTATCCAATGTCTTCATGACGTTTGCCTGGTACGGGCATTTGAAGTTGCAGGAGATGAAAGTTATCTCCAACTGGCCTCTCTATGCCGTTATTTTGTTCTCGTGGATGATAGCGTTGGCGGAGTATTCATTTCAGATTCCTGCCAATCGCATCGGGTTCATAGGCAATGGCGGTCCTTTTTCGTTGATGCAGCTTAAGGTTATCCAGGAAGTAGTGACGCTTATCATCTTTACAATATTCACTACCGTACTGTTTAAAGGAGAATCTCTGCATTGGAATCATTTTGCAGCTTTCGTTTGTCTGGTACTGGCGGTATATTTTGTCTTTTATAAATAGGATGAATGTGATGTCTAACGGTTGGAACCGGTAGCTTTATCAGAGGAAACTTTTTGTTTTTGCCGCCTGAACTAAAAGTTTTATGCTGATAACTAATGCGTTGTCTATTGTTTAGCTGTTGAATAAACAAGTAGGTGTACTTTCTCTCATTTCGGAGCTGTTGAACTGCTCAGCCGAAATCTGGACGATACAGGACGACACAACGTGTGACAGCTACTTGTAGGGATTTTTATCTGTCATACTTATCTGTCACGCTATAGTCTATTGTATGATAGCTTATTATCTTATTTTTGTGATAGCGTGACAGATGTTTTTCAAAATAAAACTTCGCGGAGGATGAAAACCGGGACGAATCGCTATTTTACCGTCATATATTTATCCATTCCTTTCGTGTAGAACATCCGGAGTTCCCCTTTTTCGTCCGCATATATGAAGCATGCGTCGAGGTCGGGGTGTGAATCGGCAAAGCGTTCGGCTTCTTCCAGGCCCATGACCATGAAAGCAGTGGCATAGGCATCTGCACTCATGCAGTCGCAGGCAATCACTGTGGCCGACAGGATACTGTGCTGCACCGGATAGCCTGTGCGCGGGTCTATAGTATGGGCATATTTTTTGCCGTCTTTGTAGTAATAGTTTCGGTAATTTCCCGAAGTGGCTATGCCCACATCGGTAACTTGCAGTATGGTCTGCAATTCTTGGTTTACGGCGAGCGAGTCGTCTATCGGCTTGTTGATTCCGATGCGCCATAAACTTTTTTTCGGGTTTTCTCCGCGCACCACCACTTCTCCGCCTATATCTACCATGAAATTGCCGATGCCTTTCTTTTCCAGCAATTGTGCAATGACATCTACTGCATAGCCTTTGGCTACGGCGCTGCACGAAAGCATGATGCGGGAATCCTGTTTGATAACTTTTCCGTCGGCGGATAACGATACTTTCGGGTAGCCTGTGATGTCCAGCAAGCTGTCTATCATAGCAGAGTCGGGAAATGCGCCTTTCTTAAATCCGAATCCCCATGCGTTGGCAAGCGGGGCTACCGTAATGTCAAAAGCACCTTGGGTCTCCCGGGAGATTTCCATGCTGCGGCGGAATACGTTGGTGAAGAAAGTATCGGGAATGATTTCTTCGTTCCGGTTGATGCGCGTAATCGTTGCCGTATCGTTAAACGGAGATAGAGAACCGTCAAACCGTTTAAGCTCAGCTTCTATCTCGGCTTTCAAATTGCTGTCGTACTGATAGGTTATGTTATAGACCGTTCCGAATATCAGTCCGCTGACAGTTTGATAAGGAACAGCGCGGTTGTGGCGTGCAAGTATTCCGATAGTGCCGAGGGCAAGCAGGGCAATCCATAAAAAATTACGTTGTGCTTTCTTCTCCATAATGAATGTATGATGCTGTATAAATAAATTAAGCGATCTTCTTTTTTTATCCTTCTATCAGACTGCCTTTTATCGGACAGCCTGCCGTTTCTTCGTTTTTCACTCTTCATTTAAAAGAACAAGTGCTCTATTAATATCTTCGTTCCGATAACGATGAGGATAATGCCGCCCCACAGTTCGGAACGCAGCTTGCGGGCGATGCCGCATCCGCACCGGATGCCGAACATCAATCCTGCTAGTGATAAGGCAAACGACACAAATCCTATGATGCTGATAGGGGACAGAATGGATGCAAAGTTGCAAACTCCCAGAAAAGCGAACGAAACACCTACCGCCAAGGCATCGATGCTGGTGGCTACCGCCAATGCCGCTACTACTTTCAGCTTGGTAGGATCGAACTCGTGCCGGCAATCTTCATCCTTGAAAGATTCCATAATCATACGTCCACCCAGAAAAGCTAAAATGGCAAAAGCTATCCAATGGTCTATACTTTCAATGAGATGGCTGAAAAAACTGGCGCCTATCCAGCCAAGCAATGGCATGAGTGCCTGAAAAAAGCCGAAAGCCAATGCCATTATCAGCATCGGGCGCAATTGAACACGTTTTAATATAATGCCGCTGGCTATGGATATAGCGAAACAGTCCATAGCAAGCCCTATGGCAAGCAACCAGATTTCTAATCCTGTCATTATCTCTTAGAATGGTAGTTTATAAGTTATTGTATAGGTAACCCCAGTTGTGTTTCCATTGTACTTTCCGTAGCCCGGTACGTACCATGGATCACCATGCTCGGCAACGGAAGAACTCATACGGAATTTGAAACGTAACGCCCAACCCATATACAGGTCTTTCCATACATGCGCCCGTATACCGACACAAAATTCGGCCCATTGCATCGAGCCTTTCATTCCTTTATAATTAAAAGGCAGGCTGTTTCCCCAAATGCCGTCTATCAAATTCGGATTACCCAAACTTCCCCCGTATTCAGGGTCGTTGATGCCTAACGCTTCTACATCATATTTAAAGCTCGTTGCCGCATAGCGCAGGCCAACGAGTATCATATGTCCGTGCTTTTTGTTATAAAGCGCATTATAGTCCATACCGATACGGAAATAGGGAGCACCGGTTTTATAATGTATTCCTTTGTCGCTCCAAGTATCAGTATTGCCATATCCTAATTCTACAATCGGGAAAAAGCGATTTTTAAGATTGACATCGACGGCTACCTCACTGCTGAAAAAGTCACTCCCGAACAGTTTGCTTCCGGGTCCCCATAAATCTACACTGACAGAAATACCATTGTACAGCGGATAGTGCACTTCCTCTTTGGCCTCTTTTTTCTCCTTTTTGGGCGGAGTGTTTGCCGGCGGGGCGGAAATGTCACTGTTTTGTGCCTGTAATGGAAGAGACAGCAGCAAACAGAACGCCAGACTAATAGAATAGTTTAAGATTTTCTGCTCCATAAATTCCGGCTTCTTTATTTGCAACGCGAATAGAATCAAGACTGTGGCGACTGTATCGGACATCTGTTATGGCTTGTTTCATTTGATAACCGCAATCCATTGACAAGAAGTAAGGTGTGTTGGTTTGGTGAATAACAAGCGTATCTGTCAATGTCTTGCTGTAATGAAACACGAGTACGGTGGAGTCGGCGGTATATCTCAGTGGCAACGAGAGATCGTGCACTTTTTTTTGATTGTTGATGATGACGGAATCCGTGCCAAAGGCAGTAACCGTCAAAGAGTCTAAGGTATCATTGGATACCACTTTGGTGTCAGGATCCAATGTATATAGGTAACATTGCATCATGGCTCGCGTTGTCATTGAACAGTCCGCTTCTTCCGAACAGGATATTACTATACTGAAAACAGGGAAAAGAACAGCCCCGAATATTATAAATCTGACTAATGCTTTCATGGTTAAATCATTTTCTCTATTTGGTACTTATTGCGTTCTGGTGCATTGCGGGATATCAGCTCTCCGAGAAAACCTGCCACAAATAACTGCGTGCCGATAATCATGGATGTCAGTGACAGGTAGAAATAGGGAGAATCTGTCACAAGGCGGTAGGGCATCCCTTGATTCATGTAATACAGCTTGCTGGCGCCGACAATAATGACGGCAACGAATCCGACGAAGAACATCAGCGAACCCAATATGCCAAAGAAGTGCATAGGCTTGATGCCGAAGGTGGAAAGGAACCAGAGGGATATCAAGTCCAGGTATCCGTTGAAGAAACGATTCCACCCGCCGAATTTTGTCTTGCCAAATTTCCGTGCCTGATGGCGTACGACTTTCTCGCCAATCTTCTTGAAACCGGCATTCTTTGCCAGGTAGGGGATATAACGATGCATTTCGCCGTACACTTCTATGTTTTTTATAACATCTTTGCGATAGGCTTTCAAGCCGCAATTGAAATCGTGCAGGTTCTTTATGCCGGAAACCTTGCGTGCCGTAGCGTTGAACAGTTTTGTCGGTATGGTCTTTGACAGCGGATCGTATCTTTTTTGCTTCCAGCCGGACACCAGATCGTAGCCATCTTCCGTAATCATGCGGTATAGTTCCGGTATTTCGTCAGGACTGTCTTGCAGGTCGGCGTCCATTGTAATCACAACATCGCCCTGGGCCTGTTCAAAACCGCAATAGAGAGCCGGTGATTTGCCATAATTGCGACGGAACTTTATTCCGCGCACTTTATCAGATTTTGTTTGTAATTGCTCTATTATTTGCCAGGAACGGTCGGTACTTCCGTCGTTAACGAAAATAACTTCATAAGAAAAGTCATGGGCTTTCATTACCCGTTCAATCCATGCAAACAATTCCGGAAGAGACTCCTCTTCATTATATAAAGGAACGACAACTGAAATATCCATTTGCTTATTTACGATTTTACTATATTATACTATACCTGATTTATTTGAAATTTGTCTGTTCTTGTCATTCCTTTTTACGCCTCATTACAAATAAGGCGGTAGGAAGCGCGAGCAATGAACCGCAAAATACATTCCATGACACCAGTTGCATGGTGATATCTATGGGAGTGAGCGATTTCACAGTCTCCAATGTTTCTTGAAACATGTTTGTATAGGCTTCTATGTCCGGTACACCACTTTTGTTTAAGATATCAATTTGAGATTCGTAGGCATTGATAACGAAACCATGATCGATGAAACGGAAATAAATGTAGTGTGCCACTGCCGTCAGCAATGCGGCAAACATATACATGAATACTGTGAATATCCATGCATGCAAGAAGCTGATACTGCCGCTGCATATAGTATTACGATACATTCGTACATAATAATAGCCCATGAAAGGGACACATAACGTGAGCCCTACGAAAAGGAAAGATAAAAACGGAATTGTCAATCCTAAAGGGAAGAGGATGAATTTTAAAATCCAATATCCTCCCAAATAGGTGCCGAACAACATTGCATATTGCATGTAACCTTTATTTTCTGCCATTTTTCTTAGAAATATGGCGCAAAGTTATAAATAATATTGGTTGTAGACCCTGTATTCTTGTTAAAGTTGAAAAAAGTTAGGGGAAGGTATTGCAGATTTAAAATTTTTATCTACCTTTGCACTCGCAAAACGGGTAAGTCCTATACGGCCAGCTCCCTTCGAATCCTCCAGGGCTTGA
>ERZ779869.1117-NODE-1117-length-26258-cov-11.143686_pt1 | contig 26258 bp, 20 predicted proteins | sample MGYA00511557_ERZ779869 | MGnify/ENA primary metagenome ERZ779869 (study PRJEB29588, sample SAMEA2154620) | human gut metagenome | biome: human gut; feature: human-associated habitat; material: faeces | place: Denmark | collected 2008/2010 ... | reverse complement strand
TAACATCACATTCAATAGAAAATATTGAATTAGAAGATGATGAATTTGTTAAAAACTTTGTAGGAACATATAAACCAGAACATTACTTGTTAAATGATAAAGAGCCAATAGCTATAGGACCTTTAGACTTACAAGCATATTTATTTGAGCACAAAGCACAACAAGCAGAAGCAATGAAAAACGCAAAACAAGTTATATTAGATGTTGCAAAAGATTTTGAAAAAGCAACAGGTAGAAAGTATGGCTTTGTTGAAGAATATAGAATGGAAGATGCAGAATATGTTATAGTATGTATGAATTCAACAGCAGGAACAGCAAAGTTCACAGCAGATAAATTAAGAGAAGAAGGCATAAAAGCTGGAGTTCTAAAAATAAGAGTATTTAGACCATTTCCAGCAGAAGAAATTGCTAAGAGCTTATCAAAAGCAAAAGCAGTGGCAGTTCTAGATAAGGCAGATGGGTTAAATGCTTGTGGGGGACCATTATTTACTGATGTAACATCTGGAATGTATATAGCTAATGTTAATGTTCCAACACTAAGCTATATCTATGGAATAGGTGGAAGAGATACAAAGTCTGATGATATAGAAAAAGTATATAGAGACTTACAAGCAGTTGCAGAAACAGGAAAAGTAGAAAATCCATATAGATACCTTGGATTAAGGAGGGAAGACTAATGGCATATAATTTAAAAGAAGTAGTAGCAAATAAAAAATCAAGATTTACAGCAGGTCACAGAATGTGCGCAGGTTGTGGAGCACCAGTAGTTGGAAGAATGGTTTTAAGAGCATTAAAAAATGATGACCATGCAGTTGTATGTACCGCTACAGGATGTATGGAAGTTTCAACATTTATTTATCCATACACATCTTGGACAGATTCTTTTATACACACAGCATTTGAATGTGCAGGAGCAACTCTATCAGGAGCAGAAGCTGCATATAAATCAATGAAAAAGCAGGGAAAACTATCAGATAAAGATACAAAATTTATAGCATTTGGAGGAGATGGAGGAACTTATGATATAGGGCTTCAAAGCTTATCAGGAGCAATGGAAAGAGGACACGACATGGTATATGTATGCTACGATAATGGAGCATATATGAACACAGGTATACAACGTTCATCAGCAACACCAAAATTTGCAGATACAACAACATCTCCAGCAGGTACAGTAATTCCAGGAAAGATGCAATCAAGAAAAGACTTAACAGAAATAATGGCATCACACCATTTACCATATGTAGCACAAACAATAGCTGTAAACAATTTTAAAGACCTATATGAAAAATCTGAAAAAGCAATATATACAGAAGGACCATGTTTCCTAAATGTATTAACACCATGTCCAAGAGGTTGGGGATATCCAACAGAAGACTTAATGAAAATTAATAAACTAGCAGTAGAAACATGCTATTGGCCACTATATGAAGTAATAGACGGAAAATACATTGTAAATTACAAACCAGCAAATAAACTTCCAATAGAAGAATTTTTAAGACCACAAAAAAGATTTAAACATATGTTTAAACCAGGTAATGAGTGGATGATAGAAGAATTCCAAAAAGAAGTTGATAAGAGATGGGATGAACTGTTAAAGTTAGAAGAAATAACAAATAGATAATAAAAAGGGGCAATGCCTCTTTTTATTATCTAATGCAAATATATTGCTTTTAACATAAATATATAATATAATATGAAACGAAAAGGGTGATAAAATGAAGTTAAGAAAACTATTAGCAATGTTTATTATAATAATAGCATTGGTACTGTTAGGTGAAACAAAGTCACAAGCTAGTTTACATTTAAAAAACTTAGATTTTCAGGTACAAATTAATGATGATGGAAGTATGAATGTTGTTGAAACATGGGATATTAAAGTTTCAGATACTAATACTTTATACAAAACATTTATTAAAGATGACACAAAATATTCTAGCATTATGGATGTTTCTGTAAAGGATATCACAAAAGGAGAAAACAATATATTCAATAGTGCAAGTAAATGGGAATATCATTTACCAAAAGGATATTTCTTTGCGGGAACAAATAATAAAGGAGAAAATGAAATCGCTTGGGGAGTAAGTATAGAATCTACTACACGAAAGCAATATTTAATAAGTTACAGAGTAAATGATGTTATAACAAAATATAATGATTGCGCTGAACTATATTGGCAGTTTCTAGGAAATGAGTTTGAAATTTCAGCAAACAAAATTACTGGCACAATTAAACTACCAGCAAATGTTCAACATTTAGAAGATCTGAAAGTGTGGGGACATACAAAATACCTAAATGGAGAAGTAAAAGTTGTTTCATCAGATACAGTTGAATTTAATCTTAATAATTATAAATCAAAGAATTATGTTGAAGTAAGACTAGCAATGCCAACATATTTATTTGAAAAAGTATCCTCTGAAAACATATCACAAGAAGAAAAACTAGATGATATTATAAAAGAAGAAACTGAATGGGCAAATGAGGCAAATGCAAGAAGAGATAGGAGAAATAAAAATTTCAAACTGTTAATTCTAGCAACAATTTTAGTAAATACTAGTATTGGAATAATGTTTTCTAAAAAAATAAAGAAAAACAAGCAATTCCTTGAGAAAAACCCAAACATTTTACCAGAACAACAATTAGAATATTATAGGGAACTACCAGATAAAGAAGAAACACCATTAGAGGCAGTATTTATTCTAAAAACTGGATATAAGCAAAGTTGCTTACCAAATGTTTTTTCTGCAACTATCTTAAATTTTGCCCTGAAAGGATATATAAGGATAGAGCAAGAGGGAAAAACAATAAAAATTCTATTAAACAAAATAAAAACGGATGAGTTAACGGGGGATGAAAAAAAGGTATTAGAAATATTAAGAGCTGCAAGTAATAATAATGAACTTACAATGGCAGAACTGGAAAAATACATCAAAAATTATCCATCAAAATTAATGAATTTGAATTCAACTTTTGAAAAGGTATCAAAAACACAAGCAAGTGAAAAAGGAAAATTTGATACAAATAGGTTCAATAAGCAAATAGTTTATGCAGAAAAAAATGTTGGATATATTTTTATATTAATTATAATTATAATTGCTTCAATATTTACAATAGGGTATGCTTATAAAAACGTTCAAGGTATGCTTATCACATGCACTATAATCTCATTAGCATTTTTTATAGTAGTAACTATTATAAATTTAATATTGAATATGAAAATAACCACCAGCTTTAATGGCTTTACTCAGAAAGGGATTAATGAACAAGAACAGTGGAAAGCTTTTAAAAAATACATGGAAGACTTTTCATACTTAGATGAAAAGGAAGTTCCAGAATTAGTATTATGGGAAAAATATTTAGTATATGCTACAGCATTTGGAATAGCCGACAAAGTGTTAAAACAATTAAAAGTAAAATATCCAGAACTAAATAATCAAGATACAATTAGCAACATGGTATTGTTTAATGCTATGTACAATGCAAATGGACTTAATGCAAACTTTATAAATTCAATAAGTACATCAACTTCAAGAATGTATTCAACTACATATTCATCAGGATCAGGTTCTGGTGGTGGCTTCTCTGGAGGAGGAGGCTTTGGCGGCCGGTGGAGGTGGCCGGAGGCGGAAGATAACAAAATATACCTTAAAAAGGCGAGTTTATCAAACTCACCTTTTTGTACTACAAGGATAAAAAATATATTTCCAAAAACTACTTGACAAGAAAATACAAAATGATATATATTAGTTGTGTAAATTATTCTAATTAAAAATAAAGCACATTGAAAAGTAAATAGAAAAGTAAAAAGCAAAGTCTGTTTGCAAAAGCTGTTATTCCAATGTGCGAAAAGAAAACAGAATAATTTGCAAGAGAACAAAGCAAAATAACAATAGGAAAAAAACAAAAAAACATAAGAAGGAGGAAATAAGAAAATGCAAAATAGAAACAAAGGTATAACACTAGTTGCACTAATAATAACAATAGTAGTAATGCTAATATTAGTAGCAGTAAGTGTGAATGTAATAATAAAAAGTAACTTAATAGGTACAGCTGAAAAAACGGTAGATAAATACAAAACCGCATCAGAAGAAGAAGCAAATGGCGGAACAATAGAAATAAATGGTAAGGAATATGCTTCAATAGAGGATTATATAGAATCAACCAAACCATTACCAAATATAGAAGCAGGAGTAAGAGCAGAAACAAATTCTAATTATAAGGGTGCAACTATACCAAAAGGATTTACAGTATCTGGAATAAAATCAGAACAAACAATAGAAGGTGGGTTAGTAATATACGATATTCCAGAAGGAATAACACCAGACTGGTCAAACCCAGATAGTGTAAAAACAAAATATAACCAATTTGTATGGATACCAGTAGAAGTAAAATCAACAGATACTGAAAACAGTATAGCAAGCTTTTATAGGTCAGAATGGACTGCAAATGCATCAACAGGAGGAGAAAGAACAACAGGACTAAGTACAGATTACACAGAGCCAGATTCAACTAATGATACAACAGATAAAACAGGCATAGTAGATCAAATAACAGAATTAACAAAAAGTATATATAAACATGGAGGATTCTATATAGGCAGATATGAAGCAGGAAGTAAAACCCCAAGAACTAGTTCATCAGGAGTTACAGAGATAGGAATAAAACAAGATATGTACCCATATATTTATGTAAAATGGGGAGATAGTATGAGTAGCATAGGAACAACAGGAGCAGTATATTTATCAAATAGTTTATATAATACAAATGAATATGGAGCAACCAGTATGCTATGTACAGGAGCCTGTTGGGATAGTATGCTAGATTTTATAAAAGATTCAAAACATAGTGTAACAGATAGCACTAAATGGGGAAATTATAAAAATTCAGAAACATTTGAAATTACTAGAGGGTCTTACGCAGTTTATGACACAAGCAATTATACTCTTGGAAGTTTTAACAATGTTGGAAGTAAATATTCAAAAATGAAAGATACATCTATTTTACTAACCACAGGAGCAACAGAAAGAAATTGCAGTAAAAACATATATGATGTAGCAGGAAATTGCTTGGAATGGACCACAGAGTCTGTTTCTTCAGGCTATCGAGTTAGCAGGGGCCGGCCTTTGCTACGACCTTGGTTCTCGCTTTCCAGCGAGCACTCGTCGCGGCATCCTCTCTCCTTCGGACAGCGGCAATAGCTTTTCTTTCCGTTCTGCACTTTATGTATCACTGTAGGCTTGCAGGCGATAAAATAATTAAATATGTAAATTGAGTGTTAAAAATCTAACTATGTAAATTGTATTAATCTAACTGTGCAATTCAAATATTTTTGAATTGCACAGTTTTTTGCTTAAGTTATTATCACATTTCTTTCAAACTCACCTTTTTGTACTTTAAATGGACTTGAAAAGTATATAAATTTAATGTATAATAATAAGGTATGAAAAAGAGGTGCTTTTATGGGAAAAGATAATAACAATGAAAATGAAAACAAAGAATTAATTAAAAAATTAAAGGAATTATTTAAAGATAAAGAAATTGATGATGAAGATTTTAAAAGCATGAAGAAAGTTAATGCAAAAAAAAGATTACATAAATGTGATAAATTTGCAAATTTAAAGGAAATGATTAATCTATCTGCTCAAAAACATGGCGACAAACCAGCATTTAGATTTAAAACAGATAAACCAGGAGAGTTTAGAAACATTACATTTAATGATTTCTTAAACGATATTAATGCGCTTGGAACTAAACTTATTAACATGGGACTATCAGATAAAAGAATAGCAATTATATCTGATAATAGATATGAATGGGCTTTAGCATATATGGCTATAGCTTGTGGAACAGGTGTAGTTGTTCCATTAGACAAAATGCTACCAGCAAATGAATTAGAAGCTTTGATAATTCGTTCAGGAGTTGAAGCAATATTTTATTCAAGTAAATATGATGAAGTAATGCAAGATATTAGAAATAGAAAAACTACAGACTTAAGATATTATATATCAATGGACTTAGAAAAAAGAGAAAATGGAGTGTATTCACAAAAAGAACTTGTAAAGGCTGGTAAAGAATTAATAGAAAAAGGAAATAGAAAGTTTTTAGATGCTAAAATAAACAATGAAGCAATGGGCTTCATGTTATTTACATCAGGAACAACAGCTATGTCAAAAGCCGTAATGCTATCACACAAAAATATTGCATCAAATCTTATGGATATTGCAAAAGTTTTAAACTTAGATGAAAGAGATACTTTGCTTTCATTCTTACCTTTACACCATACATTTGAGTGTACAGTTGGTTTCCTATATCCAATATCAAGAGGTGCAAGTATAGCATACTGTGAAGGAATAAGACATATTGCAAATAATATAAAAGAGTATCAAATAACAGCAATGATTTCAGTACCAGCATTATATGAAAGCATATATAAAAGATTTATGAAAAATATTGAGAAAAAAGGAAAACTTCCAGAAGTAGAAAAGATGATTAAACTTACAAATATGTTTTCAAAAGTTGGAATTGATATAAAAAGAGTTGTATTTAAAGATATAATTGATGGACTTGGAGGAAAAATAAGACTACTTGTAAATGGAGCAGCAGCACTTTCTCCAGAAGTTGAAAAAGGATTTAACGACTTAGGAATAACAACAGTACAAGGTTACGGTTTAACAGAAACATCACCAGTTATTTCAGCAGGAACAGATTTTGAACAAAGAATTGGCTCAGTTGGAAAAGTATTTCCAAGTGTAAAACTTAAAATAATAAATAAAGATGAAAATGGAATAGGGGAAATATATGTAAAAGGCCCAACAGTAATGCTTGGATATTACCAAAATGAAGAAGCTACAAAAGAGGTATTAGATAAAGGTTGGTTTAATACTGGTGATTTAGGCTATGTAGATAAAAAAGGATTTCTATTCCTTTGTGGAAGAAAGAAGAGTGTAATAGTTTTAAAAAATGGAAAAAATGTATTTCCAGAAGAAATTGAAACAGTTATAAATAAAATTGAAGGTGTAAAAGAAAGCTTTGTTTATGGCCAAGCAGAAGAAGATGATAAGATTGATTTAAAAGTTTGCGCAAAAATAGTTTATGATAAAGATCTTATGAAAGAAATTTATAATGTTGAAACCGAAGAAGAAATTTATGATGTGTTATGGGATAAGATTAAAGAAATTAATAAAACAATGCCAGAATACAAATACGTTAAAAAGATTATTGTAACAGATGAAGAACTAGTAAAAACAACAACTCAGAAGATAAAAAGACACGAGGAAATGAAAAAAATACAAAAAAATGCATAAATTTCAACAAAAAGTCTTGATTTTTTTGCAAAAATGTAGTATAAATATAAGTGATGTATTTAATAATATGAAGTATAAGGGGAAGTAATAATGAAATTAGGAAAGAAAGAATTAATAATTAGTATAGTTATGTTAATTGTATTTATAATAATTGGATTGAATTTTTCTGTTTTTGCAACAAGCACATCAATTCATTTTAATTTAGCAGGAAATAATTCAAATAATAATAGTAATACTATACCACAAAATAACGTTATACCACAAAACAATACTATTGAGAAAGATCAAGAAAGACCACAAAATAATACAGTAATACCAACAAATAATACAACTAATACAAACAATTCGTCAACAAAGGATGTACCAAACACAGGTCTAGAGGATGCACCTTGGTTAATAATTGCAGTATGTGGAGTTTCAGCAATATTTGCATATAAAAAGATTAAAGAATATAATCAAATTTAATAAATTTAAATAGATAGCTTTTAGCTATCTATTTTTTTGCCTTAATTACTAACCTTTTTTTATTCTTATTATTACAAGTAAGTAGAGTGATTTCTTTTATTTTTTTGTTTTGCCTTGTGCAAGATGTATCTGATGGAACAATTTCAAATTTATCATAAACCGTGTATAAAACACTGTTTCCACTTAAATTATAAAGCCTGATAGTATCTCCAATTTCCAAGAGATTTAAATTACTAAATAGTGTATCATTATCAAAGTTGTGCCCAGCAATACACAAGTTTCCATAGCCATTTAAAGTATTTCCAGCAAATTTACATGGAGCAATTTCTAGAAATTCATCAGTAATTTTAGAAAGAATAGGGTATCTTAAGTTAATTTTATCAATTTCTATAATACCCAAAATATCAGCAGTATCACCAGTTTCAGAGATTACACTGGGTACCGCTATAGGTTTGTTTTCTGCATACAATTTTTGAATGTCATACACTGTTAATATTTTATTTGCAACATTTTCTTTCTTAGAAATTTTAAAGTAACGCCACAAATAGTAACCAATAAAAGCCATAAGAAAAAAGAGAGCAAGTATAAAAATATATTTGTAAACTTTCTTTTTACTTTTTATATATTCATCATATTTTTTAAAGTTATCACTTAAATTTTCAGGATATATTATCTGGTTCATATAAATAAGTATGTGTAAAACATTGCAAAACATGCTTGCAATATTTTTCCAACAAAATATGGTTTTATAGATATTTTTGCTTTAGAGCTAATACTTAAAACTTGTAACAGTACCGAAAAACCGCCAAAACCAAGTACAAAAGAACAAAGCATTGCTTTTAATTTAAAGCTACAAACATTAAGTGTTGTAATATAAAATAGACCATTTGTAACTTCTAAAAAACCAGCAAGAAAGCTCATACTAAGGTAATCTGGAATATGAAAAATACTCAAAAAATTTGCAATAATGTGTAACACATTGCTTGTGCTAAGCATTGAAATTATAATTGAAAATAGTACAACAAAACCACCTATCATTAAAACAGTATTTATTGAACTTATAATACTTTTAGACAAAACTTCTCCAAGATTTGAAAATGATAGAGTAGAAGGAGAGGAGATGCACTCAGAATTTCTATATTTTCGTTCTTTAGATTTTCCCCACCATCTAAATAAAAAGCCAACGGTAAGTGTACTTAAAACATGTATACCAAATAAAATTATGCCTAATGAAAAGTCATAAAACATACCAACGCCAACAGTTCCGACAATAAATAGGGGACCTGAGTTATTTGTAAAGGCAAGTAACCTTTCGGCTTCAATATTTGTGCATAATTTTTGCTCTTTTAAATTTGAAACGATTTTTGCACCAACAGGGTAACCACTAATTATTCCCATCATCAAAGCAAATGCTCCAGCACCAGGTACATTAAAGATTGGGCGCATAAGTTTGTTTAAAGCTTTTCCTAAAACAGTAACAATATTTGTATACCCTAAAAGTTCTGTGGCAATAAAAAAAGGAAGAAGAGAGGGTAATACAGAATTCGCCCAAAGACTAAGCCCAGATTTGGCAGCTGCTAAGTTACTTTTGGAAAACAAAAGCAAGCATAATATAAAAACACAAATAAAAGTAGGTAAGATTAATGATTTTATTTTAATAATCATACATTTAAACATAAAAGAGCTCCTTTGTCTAATATATATTAGACAAACTTAAAAAAATGCATTTTAGGAATTAAATTCCTAAAATGCGTTTTGCTCTTTCAATATCTTCAGTGTTGGCTTGGCGAACACCCTTTAAAGGATATTCTAAGCCTAAATCTTCCCATTTATAAACTCCTAGAGTATGGTAAGGGTTAAGTTCAATTTTTTCTACAGTTTTTAGCGTTTGCAAAAATTCTTTTAAACGAATTAAGTCATTTTCATCATCAGTAATTCCTGGTATTATAACTTGTCTTATCCACATTTTTATACCATTTTCGCTTAAATAGTTTGCAAATTCTAATTCTAATTTATTAGAAAAACCAACTAAGTCTTTACATTTTTCATCATCAATATGTTTTATATCTAATAAAACTAAATCTGTTAAACTTAAAACTTGTTTTACTTCAGGTGTTAAAGGAAACATACCTGAAGTATCAAGTGCTGTGTGGTATCCTAGTTTTTTTAGCTCTGTAAATAGTGCTATTAAAAATTTTGGCTGTAATAAAGGTTCACCACCTGTTACTGTAACTCCACCTTTAGAAAATTTAATATAATCACTATATTTTTGTATATCTTGAACTAGCTCTGAAACCTTTTTAGGTGTGCCAATTGTAGTATCCCAAGTATCTCTATTATGGCAATACTTGCATCTCAAATGGCAACCTTGAAGAAATATTACATATCTAATTCCTGGGCCATCAACAGTTCCAAAGGTTTCAATTGAATGAATTTTTCCAGTTAAATCCTCCATAAAAACTCCTTTATATTCTATCTTGAATTGTACGGTTTATTACATCTAATTGTTGTTCACGTGTTAATTTTACAAAGTTTACAGCATATCCAGAAACTCTTATTGTAAGCTGAGGATAGTTTTCTGGGTGTTCCATAGCATCTAAAAGTAAAGCTCTATCAAAAACATTAACATTTATGTGTTGGCTACGTTTTTCAAAATATCCATCAAGTAAGGCTGTTAAGTTTGTAATTCTTGTATCTTCATCTCCACCTAATGCACGAGGAGTTATAGCAAATGTGTAAGATATACCATCTTCTGCATATACATAAGGTAATTTTGCTATTGTATTTAAAACTGCAAGTGCACCATGTGTGTCTCTACCATGTAGAGGGTTTGCACCAGGTCCAAATGGAGCGCCACTACGTCTTCCATCAGGTGTGTTACCAGTGCTTTTTCCATAAACTACGTTAGATGTTATTGTTAAGATTGATAGAGTAGGTTTAGAATCTCTGTATGTTTTTTGCTTTCTTAATTTGTTAATAAATCTTTTCATAATATCAATTGCAATGTCATCAACTCTATTATCATCATTACCATATTTAGGGAAGTCGCCTTCAACTTGGTAATCAACAGCTAAACCAGTTTCATCTCTAATAACTTTTACTTTAGCATATTTAATAGCTGAAAGTGAATCTGCAACAACAGAAAGACCAGCAATTCCACATGCCATTGTTCTTAAAATATTTTGGTCATGTAAAGCCATTTCTAGTTTCTCATAAGAATATTTATCATGCATAAAGTGAATGATGTTTAGAGCATTTATATATACTCTTGCAACCCAATCCATCATGTTATCAAATTTTTCCATAACTTCGTCATAATCTAGATATTCAGAACGTATTGGTTCAAATTTTGAAGCAACTTGTTTACCTGTTAATTCATCTCTACCACCATTTATTGCATATAATAATGTTTTGGCTAAGTTACATCTAGCACCAAAGAATTGCATTTGTTTACCAGTTCTCATAGCTGAAACACAGCATGCAATAGAGTAGTCGTCTCCCCAGAATTCTCTCATTAAATCATCATTTTCGTATTGAATAGAAGATGTTTCAATAGAAAGCTTTGTACAATATCTTTTAAATCCTTCAGGTAATCTTGTAGACCATAAAACTGTCATATTTGGTTCTGGAGCAGGTCCTAAGTTTACTAAAGAATGTAACATTCTAAATGAGTTCTTTGTAACTAATGTTCTTCCATCAATTCCCATACCACCAATACCTTCAGTAACCCAAACAGGGTCTCCACTGAATAGTTCGTTATATTCAGGTGTTCTTAAAAATCTTATTAATCTTAATTTCATAACAAAGTGATCCATAAGTTCTTGAGCTTCTTCTTCTGTTAGTGTTCCGTTTTTTAAGTCTCTCTCAATATAAATATCTAAGAAAGTAGAAGTTCTACCTAAACTCATTGCAGCACCATTTTGTTCTTTGGTTGAACCTAAGTAACCAAAGTATAGCCATTGTATAGCTTCTTTAGCATTTGAAGCAGGGCGAGAGATATCAAAACCATAAGATGCAGCCATTTCTTTTAATTCGTTTAATGCATCTATTTGGTCATGAACTTCTTCTCTGTCTCTAACAGTTTCAGTATATATTGAAGGAACTTCTAAAGATTGCATAACTTCTTGTTTTTCTTGAATTAAAGCATCAATACCATATAGGGCAATTCTTCTGTAATCTCCAATAATTCTTCCTCTACCATATCCATCAGGTAGACCAGTAATAATATGTGAACTTCTTGCAGCTCTAATTTCTGGTGTGTATGCTGCGAAAACACCATCATTATGTGTTCTTCTAAAGTGTTTGAATATCTTTTCAACTTCATCAGATAATTTGACATCAATAGCAGCACAAGATTTTTCTACAATACGTATACCACCATTTGGCATAATAGCCCTTTTAAGAGGTTCATCAGTTTGTAGACCTACTATTTGCTCTAAATCTTTATCAATATATCCTGCAGGGTGACTTGTAATTGTAGAAACAGTAGAAGCATCAACAGCAAGAACGCCACCTTTAGATTCTTTTTCCTTTTTATATAAATCTAAAATAATATTCCAAAGCTTTTGTGTTCTTTCAGTTGGACCTGCTAAGAAACTAGCATCTCCTTCATAAGGTGTGTAGTTGTTTTGAATAAAACTTCTAACATTAATACAATGTCTCCATTCGCCACCTGTAAAATCTTTCCATTCATCAAAATTCATAAATACATCAACTCCTTTTTTCAATTACATATAATATCATACAAATAAACTCAATACAATAATTTTTTGCAAAATTTAAAAGAATATGCAAAATTATTAAATAATGAGATGAAACATGGAAAATTAACATAAAATAGCCATAAAACAGTATGAAATTGCCCTAAAAAACTTGTCAAATTAATGAAAAAATAGTATAATAGAATTGATGTTTAATTTTTAAAGAATAAAGGGGTAGTAAAAAATGGAAGATTTATCTAATTTAAAAGTTTTAATTAGTGAAGAAGAATTAAATAAAAGGGCACAAGAATTAGCTGATCAAATCTACAAGGATTATAATGGACAAGAAGTTACTTTTATTTGTATTCTAAAAGGTTCAATTTTCTTCACAGTTGAATTATCAAAGAGAATGAAAAGTGATGTTAACTTTGAATTTATTAGGGTTTCAAGTTATCATGGACAAAACAGCACAGGTATTATTGAGATGAAAGTTGAATTGCAAGGAGATATAAAAGATAAAGATGTAATTATTATTGAAGACATTATAGACACAGGTAGAACTTTATCTTATTTAACAGAATACTTAAAGAGCAAAGGACCAAGAAGCTTAAAAATATGCTCATTACTAGATAAAAAAGAAAGAAGAGAATGTAAAATGGAAGCTGATTATGTTGGCTTTGATATTCCAGATGTATTTGTTCTAGGATATGGCTTAGATGTTGATGAAAAATATAGAAATCTTCCATATATAGGATATTTTGAAAATGTTTAATATAGAAGCAGAAATTAAAAAACTCCCATCAAAACCGGGAGTTTATATTATGAGAGACAAAAACGATGCTATTATTTATGTAGGTAAAGCTGTGTCACTTAAAAATAGGGTGTCGCAGTACTTTAGAAAAACAAATAAAACAGTAAGAATACAAAGAATGGTTTCATTAATAGATCATTTTGAGTATATTGTTGTAGATAATGAGGCAGAGGCTTTAATACTAGAATGTAATCTTATAAAAAAGAACATGCCAAAGTTTAATGTACTTTTGAAGGATGATAAAGCTTATCCATATATAAAAATAGATGTAAAATCAGATTACCCAAATGTGTTTTACACAAGAAGCATAAAAAACGACGGAGCAAAGTATTTTGGACCATATGCAAACCCATATGCTGCAAAAGAAATGATAAACTTTATAAAAGAGAGATTTCAAATACGTCAATGCAAAGTGTTTAAATCTAATAAAAGAGCATGTTTGAATTATCATATAAAAAGATGCTTAGCACCATGTGTTAATTATGTTTCAAAAGAAGAATATAGAAAGCAAATAGATCAAATTATAATGTTATTAGAAGGAAAAACCGAAAGCATTATAAAAAACTTGGAAAATGAAATGAAAAAGGCAGCTGAAAAACAAGATTATGAAACGGCTGCAAAACTAAGAGATAGAATTTCAGCAATTGAACATTTCTCACAAGAGCAAAAGGTTTCAAACATTAATGAAAAATCAATAGATGTAATTGGTGTATTCAAAAATGAAATTGATTGTGTAGTAGAAATTTTCTTTGTAAGAAATAGCAAAATGATAGGAAGAGAGCATTACTTCTTAAGTAATATGGCTGATGAGAATATTAGCAATATACTTTCAGATTTTGTAAAACAATATTATCTTCAAAAAGAAGAACTTCCAAGTAAAATAATGATGCAAGAAGATATTGAAGATAAAGAAATTATAGAAAGAATATTAACAGAAAAATCAGGCAAAAAAGTAGAATTTAAAACACCACAAAAAGGTGAAAAACTAAGATTTGTAGAGATGGCAGTTAATAATGCAAAAATAACTCTAGAAAACAAAACAAAGGAAAAACACGACTTGCTTTTAGGCTTAAAACAAACATTAAATTTAGAAAAATTACCAAGAAAAATTGAATGCTTTGATATTTCAAACTTGGCAGGAGACTATATGGTAGCAGGTATGTGTGTGGCAATAGATGGTGTAATAAAAAAGAATTTAAGCAGAAGATTTAAAATTAAAACAGTATTTACACAAGATGACCCAAGGTGTACAGAAGAGGTTGTAACAAGAAGATTAAAACATTCTATTGAAAACCCAAAAGGTGGCTTTGGAGAATTACCAAATGTGATTTTTGCAGATGGTGGAATAACTCAAATAAGAGCAATTAAAAGAGCTATAGCAAAGTATAACTTGCAAATTCCAGTTTTTGGAATGGTGAAGGACGATAAACACTCAACTAAAAATTTAATAGATGAAGAAAGGCATGTTATAACTTTAACAGAAGAACAAATGAATTTTGTAACAAGAATGCAAGACGAGGTTCATAATGTTGCAATAGAATATAACAGAAAGTTAAGAGAAAAAGAAGCAACAAAATCTGAATTAGATAATATTCCAGGAATTGGAGAAAAGAAAAAACAAGAGTTATTAAAAGCATTTGGAAGCATTCAAGGAATAAAAAAGGCGAGCATAGAAGAAATAACAAAAATAAAAGGAATAAATGCTGATTTAGCAAGAAATATCAAAGAATTTTTAGATTAAAAATTATCATATTTGTACTATTTTAAGAATATATTTTTAATATGGGACAAGGAGGTACAAATATGATAGATGTTGCAGATACAAATTTTTGGAATGAGAAATTCGAGGAGAAAGAAGAAAAACATAAATTAACTTTTGCAAACAAAATAATAATGGTAGGTTTAATTTTATTTGGAGTTTGTACAACAATAAATACAGTACTAATATATACATTTTTTAATCTACTAAATAAATTATAAGGGAGAGATTGTAATTGAATATAGCAACAAATTGGAAAGACTATGAAATATTAGATATGGCAAATGGAGAAAAACTAGAACGTTGGGGAGGTTATACATTAATTAGACCAGACCCACAAATAATTTGGAAAAATCAAAGTTTTCCAGCTAAATGGAAGAAAGCGAATGCTACATATACAAGAAGTAAAACAGGTGGAGGCGCATGGAGTTATAAAACAAAATTACCTTCAGCTTGGCAAGTTAAATACAAAAATTTAGTATTTAATATAAAACCAATGGGATTTAAACATACAGGGCTATTCCCAGAGCAAGCTGTTAATTGGGACTGGATGATTGATAAAATAAAATCTGCTAAACGCCCCATAAAGGTTTTAAACTTATTTGCATATACAGGTGGAGCAACGGTAGCATGCCTTTCAGCAGGTGCTGCTGTATGCCATGTAGATAGCTCAAAAGGAATGGTTGCATGGGCAAAGGAAAATGTAAATTCATCTGGCTTACAAGATAAACAAATTCGTTATATTGTAGATGATGTTGTAAAATTTGTTCAAAGAGAAATAAGAAGGGGCAACACTTATGATGCAATTATAATGGACCCACCATCTTATGGTAGAGGAACATCAGGCGAAGTATGGCAATTTGAAAGTAACATTTCAGATTTAGTTGAACTATGTACAAAAGTAATAAGTAAAGATCCATTATTTTTCTTAATAAATTCATACACAACTGGTATATCAGGAGAGGTATTAAGCAATATTCTAAAGCTTAATATGAAGAAATATAAAGGCAAAATATCAGCAGGAGAGATAGGTTTGCCAATGAGCAACTCAAACTTAGTTTTACCTTGTGGAATTTATGGAAGATGGGAAAAGTAATATTATGTAAATTTATGAAAGGGTCGAAATCCTATATGAAAATTTTTTTCAAAGTTTTCATATAGGATTTTTTGCGTTTCATATAATTTTTAAACTTTTTCTAAAAATCTAGTGTAAAATAACATCATAGAAACCGAAGCGAGTTAAGAGGTGGTTAAATGGTAGAAACAATTTGTAATAAATTGACTTCAAGAATTAGAAAAGAAATGCCAGATATTAATGATGAAAGAGCAGAAGTAATAAATTATGGTTTGCAATTAATAATTGGAGAAATACCAAAGTTCTTTATATTACTTACATTGGCATATATGCTCGGAGTTTTAAAAGAATCAATTTTACTTGTAATAATGATGACACCGTATAGAATAACATCAGGAGGAGTTCATTTACATACACACATTGGATGCATAATTGCAACATCTGTTTTCTATATAGGAAATGCAGTATTAAGTAAATATATTGTACTAACAAAAACAGTTGAATATATAATAACAGGAATTGTGTGGATGTTTTCAATGATAATGATTAAATTATATGCGCCAGCAGATACAGAAGAGGTTCCAATTTTGAGAAAAAAAGAGCGAACAACAAAAAAGATATTATCATATATAGTTATGACAGCATCTCTAATAGCCTCATTAATAATTAAAAATACTGTAATTTCAAATTTACTACTATTTGGTATATTGTTTCAAACAATTACAATAACAAGGTTAATGTATAAAATAACAGGAAATAAATATGGCTATGAAGAGTATATGAAATTTAAGGTTACAAAATAAAATCGCATAAATATTTGAAAGAAAAAGGGGGGATTATCTATGACAAAATTATTGGCAAAATTAGCAGAAAAATATGCTAAAAGTACAAATACAGCATGTTTCTTATACTTAATTTGGCATCAACCAAAAATGCCAGCATCTTTAATAAAAAAAGATTAGTTTAAATAAGATATGGCCTAGAGGTAGGATTCTAGGCTATATTTTATTTATAAATCTCGAATTGTTGTGTAAAGAACATATCGTTTTTAGTGGTGTATAAATCTAAGTTGGTATTTTTCTTTAAATATTTTCTGACTTCCCACAAACCTAAACCATGGTTTTGATGATTTTCGCCATCAGTTTTAGAAGTGTAACCTTTTTCAAAAATTCTATCTACATTAACATCTTTATTGGTATATGTATTTTGTATAATAACTAAAGTTCTATTTCTATGATTTTTATCAGCTCTAAAAGATACATTTACAATTTTCTTATCACATTTAGAGGCAGCTTCCAAAGCATTATCAAAAAGAATACCTAAGATTCTAGTAAGCTCATATGTTTTAATATTTAGGTTACTTAAATCTGTCATTACTTCATAGTTAAGCTTAATATGGTCTTTTTCAGCCTTTCCAAGTTTATCAGCTAAAAGACTATAAATAGCTGGATTATTAACAAGTTCAGGGTTAAGAACAGCTAAATTATTATTAATTTGACATTCTTCGAGTAAATCTTTATAATATGTTTTTAAACCATCAATGTTATTTGTTGAAAGATAACCACCAATTGCTTGAACAATATTATTAAAGTCATGTTTAAAACCTCTAATGTTATCGTGCAAAGTGTTTAGAGTTTTATTGTACATTTTTTCTTCTTCAAGAAGTTGAGTAGTACTTTCTAATTTATTAGTTCTATATAAACTATATAAGCTTATGCAATAATAAGCAAGCTGCATTATTAAAGTACAATAAACTAAGTTGTTTGGTAAATAATCAATATATATAAATGAGATATATGACTGCATAGCAATTACGACAATACCTACTATAAAGTTTAGTGCAAGTGCATTTTGATTATGATATTCAAATTTATCTAGTAAAGTAAAATGAATATTATGTGCTTTTAGCATTTTATATATTAAGAATAACATTAAATATAGAGTTGCAGAATATATAAGCTTATGAATAGGTATTTTCGAAAATACTGTTGCAGGTAGACCAGAAATAGTGGTGTAAATTGTAATTAATAAAATTCCACATAAAAATAAAAGGCTATATGCAACAACTTCAGCAGCTATGGCTTTAAAAATATTTGTATGTAGAATAAAATATACTAAAAAAGGAATTAACAAAATATTAATGAAAGTATAAAAAGGACTTGGTATTAGATATAATATAAGTAATCCAAAGATAGTTGCAGAAACTGAATATTCAATAATTTTTTTCTTTGAGATAGATATGTGTAATATTGTAGAGAATAATAGAAGAGTTAGTGTAGCTTCAATAAAAGCCATTGGTACACTTATAATATTCATTAATATTTCATTTTCATTTGTTAACGCATTCCAAATTGTTTGTAAAAGTTCCATATTTAAAAACCTCCAAAAGTTTATTTTTATATTTAGCACCTATAAAACAGGTTACATTATGGTCAAAAAAAATTGTGTTTTCGTTAGCAGTTAAATTAGCAATATTATTAACATTTATAATATAACTCTTATGGCATCTAATAAAATTGTCTGGCAGGCAACTTTCGATTTTTGAAAAAGAACTATATATTTCATAGTTCCTGTTTGCAGTACAGAAAATAAGCTTCATACCATCTTTTTTTATATAATTAATATCATTTGCATTAATAATAGTATTACGATCAATTTTAACAAATTTTTTTCCAATATTTTTTCTATCTTCAACTAAACGGAGGATAGTTTCTTCCAGACGCTCATCACAAACAGGCTTAGAAAGATAATCAAATGTTTTATATTTATAAGCCATTAGAGCATACTCTAGATGACCAGTTGAAAAGATAATATAAACATCTTTATTCTTTTTTCGAACAGCATTTGCAATATCAAAACCGGTTATTGAAGCTTTTAGATTTATATCAAGAATTAAAACATCAACTTTATTCGTACTTACATAATTTAAAACGTCATTAGCAACTGTTGACTGGAACGATATTTCAGCAGAAATATCATTCCTAAAAAAAATTCCTTCTAATGATTTTGCTAGCCTATTTAAAATTTGAAGATTATCATCACACAATACAAAACTTATCATATGAAAACTCCTTATTAACAATTTTAAATACAATTTTTAAATATTCTAGACTAAACACTAAAAAAATTCAATTACCAAGTATAATATACTCCATCATTTCCAAAATGTCAACAAAAAAACACTAAATTTTTATAAAATGAAATCTATAAGTAAATATCAACAAAAAGACGTGAAACACTGTATTTCAAAAGGAAACAGGAACATCGATGCAAGACAAAAAACGACATTATTAGACAAAACATATCCATAAAGACAATATCGGAGAAGGGAACATGTATAATTTTTAAAAATAATTCATATTTATAATTATAATAAAAAATTAAGGAGAGTGAATATGAAAAAGAAACTTTTACTTATTTTAAGTGGGATTATAATTTTATTAGTACTAATTTTATTCTTAGTGAATAAAACAAATGAAGGAAAAATTATTCAAACGAGTAATGGAACAGTGCTTAGTAACAAAAAGATAGGCTGGGGAATAAGAAGAAATGATAATCACGAACAGCCAGATTTAGGCGCAACAAATAAGAAACTTATAGACGAAAACGATGATATAGCAATGGGAAATAACAATGGAAAATATGTTTATTTAACATTTGATGAAGGCTATGAAGCCCGGATACACACCACAAATTTTAGACACTTTAAAATCAAACAACGTAAAAGCAGCATTCTTCATAACAGGTCACTATTTAAACACTCAAAGTGACTTAGTAAAAAGAATGATAGACGAAGGGCATATTGTTGGAAACCACACAGTAAACCACCCAAGCATGCCAGATTTAACAAATGATAAATTAAAAGAAGAAATAACAAAACTACATATGGCAGTATTTGAAAAATTCAATTATGAAATGAAATATCTAAGACCACCCAAAGGTGAATTTAGCCAAAGAACACTAGAACTTACAAAATCTCTTGGCTATACAACAGTTATGTGGAGCTTTGCATATGATGATTGGGACGAAAACAAACAAGGCAGAGAAGAATATGCAAAAACAAAAATCCTATCAAACACACACAATGGTGCAGTAATACTACTGCACGCAAACTCAAAAGACAATGCAAATATATTAGATGAAGTTATTAAAGAAATACAAAAGCAAGGGTATGAGTTTAAAACATTAGATGAATTTAAAAAATGAAGTATTTAGTATCTTTCAAACACACTTCCTTTATAAGATAGATAAAGTAGCCAAACGCAGGAGTTTTGTATTTAGAGAAAATCGAAGACCCCCGAAAAGCTTCTTTAGGCGTCTCCATCGTGGGTTCGATTTTAAATAAATACAAAAGCTCCGACGAGATTTGGCGGACTACTTTAATATATCCAAATAGTAACAGACTTTTCATTTAATTGTATGTAAAATCTTGAAAGATATGATAATTTATGATATAAATATATAGTTAGTATAAAAGAAAGAAGGAGACATTATGGGATTTTTAAGTAAATTATTCAAATCATATAGTGAAAAAGAAGTTGGCAGAGTAATGCCAATAGTAGAAAAGATAAATAGTTTAGAACCAACAGTAGAAAAGCTAACAGATGCTGAATTAAGAGCAAAAACAGATGAATTTAAAAGCAGATTACAAAAGGGAGAAACATTAGATGATATTTTGCCAGAAGCATTTGCAACAGTTAGAGAAGCTTCAAAAAGAGTACTTGGTATGAGACATTTTGATGTTCAATTAATAGGTGGAATAATTCTTCACCAAGGAAGAATTGCAGAAATGAAAACAGGTGAAGGTAAAACACTTGTTGCAACTTTACCAGTATATTTAAATGCCCTTACAGGAAAGGGAGTACATGTAGTTACAGTAAACGATTACTTAGCAAAAAGAGATAGTGAATGGATGGGAAAACTATATAAATTCCTAGGTTTAACAGTTGGCCTAGTAATTTCAGGAATGACACCAAAGCAAAAGAAAGAAGCATATGCAGCTGATATTACTTATGGAACAAACAATGAATATGGTTTTGACTACCTAAGAGATAATATGGTTATAAGAAAAGAAGAAATGGTTCAAAGAGAACTAAACTATGCTATTGTAGACGAGATAGATAGTATTTTAATTGATGAAGCTCGTACCCCACTTATAATTTCAGGAACAGCAGCAGAAAGCTCAGATTTATACAGCAAAGCAGATGATTTTGTTAAAAGATTAAAAGCAAAAACAATAATTGAAGAAGACACAAAAGATTTAGACCAAGCAGAAGATAATGAAAAATATGATTATGTAATAGACCTAAAAGCAAAATCTGCAACACTTACAGAAAAAGGAACAAAAAAGGCCGAAGAATATTTTAAACTAGAAAATTTAAATGATATAGAAAACTCTGATATAGTTCATTATATAAATAAAGCATTACATGCACATGGTATAATGAAAAAGGATATAGACTATATAGTTAAAGACGGAGAGGTATTAATTGTAGATGAATTCACAGGAAGAATTATGTATGGAAGAAGATATAGTGATGGCTTGCATCAAGCAATTGAAGCAAAAGAACATGTAAAAATTGCAAACGAATCTAAAACACTAGCTACAATAACATTCCAAAACTATTTTAGAATGTATAATAAATTATCTGGTATGACAGGTACTGCTATGACAGAAGAGGCTGAATTTAGAGAAATCTATAACCTAGACGTTATATCAATACCAACAAACAAACCAATGATAAGACAAGACCTAAATGATATTATATATAAAAATGAAAAAGCAAAATTTAGAGCAGTAGTAGAAGATATAAGAAAAAGTCATGAAAAAGGTCAACCAGTTCTAGTAGGTACAGTATCTATTGAAAACTCTGAAAAACTAAGCAATATCTTAAAACGTGAAGGAATAAAACACGAAGTATTAAATGCAAAATACCACGAAAAAGAAGCCGAAATAATTGCACAAGCAGGAAAATATGGTGCAGTTACAATAGCAACAAACATGGCAGGACGTGGTACAGATATTATGCTTGGAGGAAACTCAGAATTCTTAGCAAAACAAGAAATGAGAAAACAAGGATATTCAGATGAACTAATAGAACAAGCAAATGCACATAATGAAACAGAAGATGAAGAAATACTAAAAGCAAGAGAAACTTTTAATAAATATCAAAATAAATTTGAAGAAGAAATAAAAGAAGAAAAAGAAAAAGTTCTAGCAGCTGGTGGACTAAAAATTATAGGAACAGAACGTCATGAATCTAGAAGAATTGATAATCAGCTAAGAGGTAGAAGCGGTAGACAAGGTGACCCAGGAGAATCAAGATTTTATATAGCACTAGATGATGATTTAATGAAAATCTTTGGTGGGGACATGATAACAAGTGTATACAATACTTTAAAAGCTGACGAAAATATGCCAATAGAGATGGGCTTGCTTTCAAAAACAGTTGAGAATGCACAAAAAAGAGTTGAAGGTCAACACTTTAGCATAAGAAAGCATGTACTTCAGTATGATGACGTAATGAACACACAAAGAGAAATAATCTATTCACAAAGAAGAGAAGTTCTAGATGGAAAAGATTTAAAAGAAAAAATACAAAAAATGATGCACTCTGTAATAGAAGAAATCATTCTAACACATGAAACAGAAGAAGGACTAGATAAAGAAGGCGTAAAAACAGAAGTTAAAGCAATACTAGACATAGAACTAAATGATGTAAATGATAATACCCAAGAATTAATAGAAGAACTATACAACAAAGTTATAGAAAACTATACAGCAAAAGAAAAAGAAATAGGCGAGCAAACATTAAGAGAACTTGAAAGAGTAGTTATGCTAAAAGTAGTAGACCAAAAATGGATGGACCACATAGACGCAATGGACGAACTAAAAGATGGAATAGGTCTAAGAGCATATGGGCAAAAAGATCCAGTAGCATTATACAAACTTGAAGGGTTCGACATGTTCGAGCAAATGACAAACGATATAAAAATTGATGTAGTAAAAATATTAACACATCTACAAGGACCACAAAAAGTTGAAAGAAAGCAAACAGTAAAAATTACAGGAGAAGGACTAAAACAAGATAGAGAAACAGCAGTGCCAAACAAATCACAAAATGCACCAAACACTCCAGTAAAAAATGAAGGACCACAAGTAGGTCGTAACGACCAATGCCCATGCCGGAAGCCGGAAAGAAGTATAAGAATTGCTGTGGAAAATAATTGCAATTAATTATTCAATATGATAAAATATTAGCATAGGAGATGATTTTATGGGATTTTTTGATGCATTTAAAAAACAACCTAAAAACCAAGAACCAAGACCAGTAGAAAAGAAAGAAGTGGAAAGACCTTATATAGTGAAACAAAGTCCAGAAGGAAGACTACAAATAGATTATCGTACACCTGATAAAAGGCTTAAAGAATTTTATGACATGACAAGGTTAATAATAGATAATAAACAAATTAATATAAATGGAAGACCTTTTACACAAGCATTGGTATCTTGGTATGGTGAAGATGATTGTATTAGAATTGATAGAGCTACAAATAGAGAAATATCAAGAAGAACAGACTATAGCAAAATAATAACACAATTAGATGTAAATAGATTATTAAATGAACCAGAGTATGGTAATGCTGTAATGAATAAGCTACTAGACCAAGGAAGGGTAAATAGATATTTGCAAAGAGGCTTAGAAAATAACCCAAGCCAACCATGTGGAAATTATATAGGCAGTATTGCTAATAGAAATGGCGAATATATTAAAATATTTGAAACAGATATAGGAGAAACAGTACATAATTTACCAGAAATGACAGAAAGAAGACGTGAATACAAGCAAATGAGAGAATACGCATTAAGAAAAGAAATGGAAAGAAAACAACACGAAATGGACGAACTTAAAAGAAGAATGGAAGACATACAAAGATAACAAAGAAACAGTTACAATTAATTTTGTAGCTGTTTTAAATTTGACATATATGCTATAATATTTTTGTAGAATAAATAAAAGAGGTGAAACATTTGATAGAACTAGAAGAAAACAAACATAAACTAATTTCACTAAAAGAAAGATTAAAATCAATAGGTGAAGCTTTAAGAATAACAGAGCTAAAAAAGGAAATAAAGGAATTAGAAGCAAAAACCAACGACCAAGGCTTTTGGGATAACAACCAAGAATCTAGTAACATTCTCACAAAAATGAAAAGAGTATTAAACAAGGTAGAAAATTTTGAAAAATTACAAAATGAATTAGAAAACTTAGAAAGTTTAAACGAATTGCTATTACAGGAAGAAGATATAGAGCTGGGCAAGGAAGTTTTAAAAAACACATCAAAACTAGAAGAAAGCCTAGAAAAGTTAGAAATGGAAACATTACTTTCAGGTAAATACGATAAAAACAATGCAATATTAACTCTTCATCCAGGAGCTGGAGGAACAGAATCTCAAGACTGGGCAGAGATGCTATATAGAATGTACTGTAAATGGGCAGTTAACAATGGCTTTGAGGTTCAAGAATTAGACTATTTAGATGGAGATGAAGCTGGAATTAAAAGTGTAACATTTTTAGTAAAAGGTGAGAATGCTTATGGATATTTAAAAGGAGAAATGGGAGTGCATAGATTAGTTAGAATATCACCTTTCGATAGTGGCGGAAGAAGGCATACATCATTTGCCTCATTAGAAGTTTTGCCAGAGATTACAGAAGACATTAAATTAGATATAAACCCAGAAGATATAAAAATGGATGTATATAGAGCATCAGGAGCAGGAGGTCAAAAGGTAAATAAAACATCATCAGCAGTAAGACTTACACATATTCCAACAGGCATTGTAACAACATGCCAAACAGAAAGATCACAAACACAAAACAGGGAATATGCAATGACAATGCTAAAATCTAAATTATTGGAATTAAAAGAAAAAGAACAGAAAGATAAAATAGAAGACCTAAAAGGAGTTCAGCGAGATATAGCATGGGGAAGCCAAATACGTTCATATGTATTTTGCCCATATACTTTGGTTAAAGACCATAGAACAAATTATGAAGTTGGAAATGTAGAAGAGGTTATGAATGGCGATTTAAACGGTTTTATAGAAAGCTATTTAAAAACAACAGTAAAAAAATAAGGAGAAATATTTATGGAGAAAAACAGAAAAAAGATAAGCATATGGAGAATACTTGCATATTTTATAATATATAGTTTTGTGGGGTATGTTGTAGAAACATTATTTGCACTAATAAACTATAACGTAATAGAAAGCAGGCAAAGCTTCATGTATGGACCATTTTGCGGTATTTATGGTTTTGGAGCTGTAGTTCTAATATTAAGTCTAAGATTTTTCGATAAGAATAATTACACTCTATTTTTGGGAGGTTGCCTAACAGGTTCCATAGTTGAGTATACAATGAGTTTTTTAGGAGAACTACTATTTAATGCACGTTGGTGGGACTACTCAAAAAGATTTTTAAATATAAATGGAAGAATATGCTTGCTATATGCACTTTTCTGGGGAATACTAAGCTTAGTTTTAATGAAAATGATAAACCCTGTTGTAGATAAAATAATTGACCACATAAAGCTAAAACTTAGCCCAAAGCTACTAAAATGGCTAGTTGGCGTTGCAACAGCATTCATGCTATTTGATATAATTATAACAGGAATTGCAGAAGAACTATTTTTAATGAGAATGGCTGTTGAGCATAATATAGATATAAAAAATAAAGAAGTTGCAGAAAGTATGTATGAAAAAATATATGGTAATCCAAAAACAGTTGCAATAATAGATAAATTCTGGGGAAATAAAAGAATGATTTTAACATTCCCTAACATAACTTTAAGAACAAAAGCAGGAGAAATAGTGTATATAAGGGACTTGTTACCAGATATAAAACCATATTTCTTTAAATTTGAAGGAAATAGAATAAAAAAATTCACTCCAAATATTGACATTTAGCGATTTTTCATATATAATAGTACAAGTTATGGAATAATCCCAAAGTAAAAGAGTATCGAGGGGAGGGAATTATAGATGGCAGAAATAAAAGTTAATAATGGAAATATAGAAGACGCATTAAAAAGATTTAAAAGACAATGTGTAAGAAATGGTGTACTACAAGAGGTTAGAAAAAGA
>ERZ779869.1109-NODE-1109-length-26379-cov-4.608152_pt1 | contig 26379 bp, 11 predicted proteins | sample MGYA00511557_ERZ779869 | MGnify/ENA primary metagenome ERZ779869 (study PRJEB29588, sample SAMEA2154620) | human gut metagenome | biome: human gut; feature: human-associated habitat; material: faeces | place: Denmark | collected 2008/2010 ... | reverse complement strand
AATTTAATACTCTATTTTCCTTTAGTAAAATATTTGATATAGCCTTGCCAAGCATAAGTGAAATGATAAGTGCATAAACAATAACTAATGCTTTCATTCCGTTAAAGTCAAATTTAGGATATATTTCTATAAGCAAAAATGCAAGAATAAATATACCGGCACCTATTACAAAATCCTTCCAGTTGACTTTGCATAAAAAGCAATAAGACACAAAGAAAAACACATGCCCTAGCCCAAATAATCCCGCACCTATTACAAAATAGTCTATTAACAATATATCTCCCAGCATTGCGAAAATTAAGCCCAAAAGCATAAAAATTGCAAATAATGATACCTTATTTTTATTAATTTTTAAGCAATAAATAAAGTTAATAGCACCACAAAGTACAAAAAGAGCACTTGCTATAGTTTTTGTAATATAGCTTAAACAATTAATTGTCATATAGCAAATGTCAGCGATAATTATTAATCCTAAAAATATTGCGTTAATAATGTAGCCTATTTTCTTGTTCTTTTCTGACATAAAATTTCTCCTAGCAAAAATTAGGGAATAACTTTTTATTCCCTAACTTTGACTTTTTTTATTCTTTTCCTTCTCTTAAACGTTGTAAGTAATCATTGTCCATTCTTTTAGACTGAGCACTAGCAACTTGGTCAGCAGTTGCCATTTGTTTTTTCTTCTTAGCGTTCATAAATACTAAAACAATAATTAGTACCAAACTTCCTATAATTAAAATTGCACCACCCAAAACCGCAACAGTAATTACACTATTAATTGAAGTAGAAACAGATGACTGAAGACCATTTTCCTTAATGTATTCAATAAATGCTTCGTTAGCTCTGATTGTAAGAGTGTTACTTTTTGCAGAATAATTAATTATATTTCCATAAGTATTATTCATTTCATCTACAAATACATCAACTGGCTTACCATTAATTTTCCAATCACTAACACTATAACCTGCATTAGAGTTAAATGCAATAATTAGTGCCTTGCCTATAGACATAGTATCAGATGAAACCTCTAGCTTACCATTTGCATTTGACAAATCACTATTAAAGTTGTAAGCGACATCAACATTCTTAAAATTAACAAGAATTTGAGAATCTTCTTTAATTTCGGTAGTTAATGTACTGTTTTCTTTTGTACTTGCATTGTTTATAACATAATTAACAAATTCTATATATTCAGAACTTGTGGCTACTAATTTAATTGTTGTTCCATAATAGAACTGATATCTATTATTAGTGGTTTTTGTAACTGGTGTTTCAGTTTCACCTACCACGGTGTACAAAAGATAGTCTACACTGGTGTCTTTATATGTTGTAGGAATTTTTACTTCAAGACCAACCAATTGAGTAAAGTAAGCCTTAATAGTAATTTTTCCGTCAATTATATAATCTTCGCTATTAATAATAACATTTCCGCTTTGACTGTTAATTATTTCATCTCCGCCAGTTTTAGTTATTACCCAACATTTAAATTCATATCCCTCTAGCTCATCTTCTAGATTGAATGAAACAGCTGCATTATATGGGGCTTTATATTCAAGCGAAAAACCTTCACCTAAAATTAATTGAATAGGTCCTTCTTCTATATCTTGATTAATAGATTCATTATAACAAGTGAATATGATTTCATATTCAATAGGATTAATGCCAAATTCTACTTCCATATAGTAATTATCATCAGGAATTATAAAAGAATATTCATAGTTTCCATCATCATTGGTAGTTATTTGTTCTTCAGAAAGTTCATATATGTCACCACCATCCATAACTGACCTAGTTATTGTTTCAAGTTTAGAATGCTTATCTACTCGTGTTAAGTCTAAAGTAATACTAGAACTTGTTTCAACATAATAAAAGTTTTCAAATTTATAATACCAACCTGTCCAATCAAGTGCAATTTGATATTTAGACAAATCTAAATCTCCTAGTTGCAAAAGTGCACCTGAACGATACATAGCAACTATAACCAATTCGCCTTCATTTGTTAAACAATCTTCTAATAATGTACTATCTATAACAAGTTCTTCAATTGAAACGATAGCAACATCAGAAATGTCTGCTTTTTCATAATTTGTGGAAAGTGTTTTATAAATGTCTCCATTCTTATCCAAAATAACGAATTTATTGAATACTTGTGGATTTTCTGTGTAGATTCCACCACTTGTTTTTTCAACAACAGTTTTTGCAACGTACTTCTTATCTTGATCGTTAAACAAGGTATTACCGCACATTACTTTATTTGTGCCAGTTGGAGATGTTATGCAAGAAGTTGTATCCGCTAATACAATATTATCTACTTTACATTCAAAAACTAAATTATATTCAATTGGTTCCGCTTGCAATTTTATGTTTGCACCAAGCTTTGTTGAGTTGGCATTTATTGTAACAACAAAAGTATCATCTTGTTTTAAATGGGAAATTCCATTATCATTGAAATATACTTCGTTAGTTTGAAAAGAAGATTCAACTATTTGATAAAATTTGTTTGCAATAGGAACTATTGTAAATGAAATAGCATTAGTGCTATCAGTCATAAGAGTAATTTCGCCACTTTGTTTGTTAAAGAAAAAGCCTGCGCTTTCTGATGTTACATCGTAAATTTCGCAAAATTCTTTGGTTAAAGTAAATTTATGTGCATCACCAAAAGTAACATTTAATGTATCTACAACAGCATCATTGCCATTAATTGTAACAACAAATTGTGTTAGAGAGTTTCTTTGAATAGTTGCTTGAGTACTTGCTATGCTTAAATCTGCAGTACATTCATCTGCTAAAATTAAGTTTACAATAAAAGAAGCTTTGCCGTTTAATGATGTAATTGAAACAACCTTTGTGCTTGAATCATAATTAAAACCAGCACTAGAAAGATTGGTAACACTGTATACATCACACCCTGTTTTAGACCCAACATTTAAGGTAATAGTATGAAGCACTTGTTCATCAGCTTGAGCTTGGGTAGAAGGCTTCCCTCCTAACCAAAACGCTGATAAAATTCCTATTAAACTTAACATTCCAAGACAAAGTGTAATTTTCAATAAATTTTTTATACTAGTCTTTCTCATTGTTATTTACCTCCGTTTTTACGGTCTTTCATTGCTCGGCGAATATCTTCATCTGTAACCTGTCCAACGTCTTTACCGGATCTTAGGTCATTAATGAAGGAGCTAACATTTCGTGTTACATTAGTCTTCATTTGAGATTCAAGAGCCGATTTGGTTGCATTTCTTAATTTTTTATTTTTAACTGCCATTAAGATAACTAATGCGATAACGGCTAGAGCAACTACTGGTAGAACAATGAAGGTTAGAATAAATAGAATAGTAATTTTAGATTCTGTTTCGTAATAAAAACCACCACTTAATTTTTCCAACATATCTTGTGTTAGTTCAAATTTTGCAGAGTTTCCTTCTGCTTCAGCAATTAATGTGCCATCTGCAGCATACAATTTAATCTTGGTAATTTCATCTTTAAAGGTGTTTTCGTATTTTAAATTTAGTTCATCACCAATTTTAACTTCACTAATGTTGCTTGTTAATTCAGTTCCTGTTGTAGAATATTCATATTCAAATTTTTCTTTAGTTTTGTCTTCATTCAATTGAATTGTGGTTGGAGCCAAAACATAGTTAAGTACAATTGTTGTATCTTTTGTTATGGTATATTTGCCTTCTTCACTTGACCACTTTGAGAAGCCATCAAATGCATAACCCACACCATTTATAGTATTAATTGTAATTGTTGATCTGAAATCTACATACATAGAAACGGATGTCTTGTCTTTCAGTTCGTTTGTTGTGTCATAATATCCAGATTTTATTAACATATCAAATGAACCGACATTATCATCACCATTTCCGTTAATTGAAACAGTTAAAAGTAATTGTTTTAGATATTTGGTAACAATCTTAATTTGACCTTTAACTACATATCTATTTAAATCTAAAGTACCATTACTATTTAAGATAGTGCTAATTGTATTTGCCGTAAATGAAACAGTTTCGGTCTCATCTTTATTAATTTCGCCATGCTCATCTAACTTATATCTTAAAATTGAATATTCAACTAACTTATAAGTATCTACACTGCCTAACTGTATAATTTCTTTAATCTTGGTATCCTTGTCTATGCTTGTTAACAAGTTTCCATTCTCATCTACTAATCTTGTATTTTCAATTAGGTCTATTAAACTTGTCCCAGTTGTACTTAATGCTAAATAATTAATATCATACTTAACATTTTTATATTTAACTTCAACTTGTGCATCACCAGTTACTTTAAGTTCTGCCTTGTTTCTGCTAACTTCTACTTCTTGACCGTTAACCTTTACGTAATCAATTGCGTAACCTGTGTTTGGAGTAATTATTAATGAAAGTATTGTTCCGCTTACAACTTTTAGACTCTCTCCTTCCAGTCTTTCGTTATCGGTATTTTTAACAATTAAAGTGCCGTTTTCTTCAGCATCAATATTTATTGTATAGATAGGAAGATAAATAACAACAAAATCAATTTTATAATCGTTGATGTCATTTCTGTTTGCATAGGTGTTTAAGAAGTCTTCAGTCATAGTAAATTCTTGGCCAGAAAGTTCTTTTAATTCGCCTTTTTTGTTAACAACAGCAAGTCTTAAGAATTTACTATTTTCTAGGTCGTGACCTACTAGTGATATAACATCATTAAGTTTTGTTGTTGGTTTAGAAAGTACATAACCCAAAGTGTTAAAGTTTTGTTTATCTATATCTTTAACTATTCCATTATAGGTTACATAAACATTAAACTCTTCTTCTTCAAATGTTACTTCTACAATATATGGATTTGTAGAAGTTCCAAGATCTCCATCTATTCTTGCTGTAAATGTGAAATCAGTAGAGATATCTTGAACCAACCCATAAGAACCATTTAAAATTCTTACTGATTTAACTTTATATGCTGAATATGGGTTCACAGTAACTAAATACTCGGTGTCTTTTATTCCCACAAAACTTGTATTGTAATAAATATTACTTGTGCCAATTTTAACAGTACCATGATTTTCTGGAGTAATAAATCTATAATATACATCGTTTGTGGTTCCTTCTTGAAGTAATACTACACCATAAGAAGTGCCTGTATCATCTGTCATAAATCCCTTGTAGCCAACATTTTCACTTCCTGTAGGATTACCAGCAAAATTAACAAGTAATTCTGCATTTAAAAATACACTTGTCCACTCTTCACTTGAAACAGTTTTAGTTAGTTCATCTTTATATAAAGTTACAAACCAACTAGCAAACAAAGTTTCATCTCCTATGCCAGATGTAGTAGGTAATGTTGTGTAAAGATAAATGTACTGTCTTTCACCTGTTAATGGGTTAATAAATTGACTGCCATTTAAGTAAATATATAATGATGATGTTTCAGTATTTCCTTCAACATAAGCATCTAATTCGGTATCACTGATAACTAGTCTAGACTGGTTACCATTAAGTGATAATGTAAGTTTAACTACACTTGCTTTATAATCAGATGTCCATACGTGCAATAATTTAATTACATCACCATCTTTTATCCAGAAGTTATATAAATCTTTTTGTGAAAGTACAAATTCATTTAATTCTTCTAGCCTTGCATCGGTCATTTGCTCGGTCGTTTTATTCAAAATGTTTTCAAAAATAGTTAAATCACTCTTTTGTCCAACTGTTCGTGCATTTTGACCATTTACACTACCACTTATATAAGAGTTAACAATGATTGTTTCGCCAAATGCTCCGCCCACTATTATACCGGCACTTTCTAATGATTCAGAAGTTACTACTGCATTAACTCCAAGGTCAATTATAGTAGCCCCTATGGTATAACCAAATAATCCAGCATAATTGGTTTCATTAATTAATACATTCTTTATTTCGTACCCTACACCATCTAGTTTACCGGTAAATGGATAATTTATAGTGCCAATTGCTACAAGTGCAGAATTGCTAAAGTCTATGTCATTAACAAGTTCATAGTTTGCACTAGCAAATGTTGGGTCTAGATTATTATTAATTACAAGTGATAATGCATGTAGTTGTTCACTATTACTAATTTTATAAACACCATTTTCAATTGCATCTGTTAACACACTCTTTTTATACGCTTCGTAAGTATAAGTAATAGTTATGTCGCCAGTGGTATTTTCAACGGTATAAATATTTCCTACTGGAGTTAACTTTTCGCCATTTGCATATACAGTTATTACTCCAAAGAATAAATCACTTAAAACAACTTCAAATTTATAGTCAGTGCCATATTGATAATTATCTTTATTTGTATCTCCACTTACCGTTCCCATACCAGTAAAGGTATAAAGCGCACTACTGTCGGTATAATTTTGTATGCATGGAAATTCTTTTGTGCCTTCAGATGTGTTGATGGTAGCTGTATAATAGTTAGAAACATTTTCAACAACAACTACTAAGCTCGTATTTGTTGATGTTCTTGCAATTGTGTATACTCCGTTTTCATCTGGAGTTATAGTTGTAAAGTTTTCGTAGTCAGTTCTTGTTGCTACCGCATATTTAACAACTATGTCATTAATTGCTCGGTAACCATTGTTAGAGTCCAAATTTAATTTGAACGCAAATTTTAGACCCTTTGTTAGATTATAAACACTACTTATGCTTTCTGCGGTACATAAGCCCTCTACATTTAAAACAAAACCAGTTTCTGTTTGACTTCCACCACTTACATATCCAATTTTATCTGTGGTATTATAGTAATAAATATTAATTCTTTCACTAACTGCGTTGTATGCAGGATAAAATTCTAGATCCTCACTATAATTTGTGCCAAGGTCATCAGCCATTACCACATTGTTGTTAGATGCCAAAATTATACCATTGCTATCACGCAAAATATTTTCTTTTGAAGAAACCCATTTGCCACTAAAGTTGTAGCCAATAACTTCTGTAACATTCTCAGCAGTTGGCATGGTTATATTTTCTATTACATTTCTGTTACCAGTATAAATACCCTCTGCTAAAATTGTTGTTTGGTCTTTATCATAAAACTTAACTGTGTACTTATTTGAAATACCTTTTACAGTAATTTCCATATTGCCTACTATATTTCCGCCATCAATTGTGTAAACAGTGTCATTTGTATCAGCAGGATTATTACTTATAAGTCCTATATTTGTACCAATTTTATAACTTGCATTAAAATCTTCAACTCTACGATAAACGCCATTTAAAATAATTTTAATTTTAACTGTTTGTCCATGAGTTACCGATTCAAAATCTTCACCACTTTCAGTTTTAACAGTATAACCATCTCCAACAATTGTAACCTGATAAGTCTTTAGTTTATAAACAGCATATAAATTAATGTTTTCTGTAATAGGTGTATTTTCAAAGTCAAATAAATCTGTTTCTCCAACAATTGCCCAACCAAGACCATTGTATCCTGTTCTTTGTGGAATTGCTGGTATATTAATACATAGTGTGCCATATTCAACTTCTTTAGTTTCTATTAACGTTTCTTGGTTATATGCTAAGAAGTTAACCACATTAGTGTTAGATGTGTTTGTTACTTGAATTGTAATTATACCAACAATATCAGCGCCGTTAATTGTATAATTACCACCTGCATCTGCACTTAATGTTATAAATTGTCCATTGCCGGCTTTAAATTGAACTTTTGATGATGCATTTGCATGATAACCTTCACTAAATAAAATTGTAAAGGTATAATCAGTTCCATGTGTTGCAGTTGTTCCACCAATAATGGTATAAGGTGCTTGGTCTACTGTTTTAACAGCATAACTTGCATCGGTGTAACTTGCAATAACTATTAGGTCGTTTGTTACTGTAACATTTGTTAAATCTGCTTCAACGCTATTAATTGTCCAAACATAATTATAACCTGCAACATCTGCATTTGGAGCAAGACCGCTAATATCCTTAGTATTATATATTGCTTGTCTTATTGTTTCTTGGTCACTTTCTACTCCAGTAACAAAAGTTACAATATACTTATTAGATATTGATGCTTGATCAATATATATTGTGATGTTGCCAATAATGTTGGTTCCGCTAATTGTAATTTCTTCACCATTAATAATTGCATTTGTATATCTCTCTTCGCTTGAACCAATCATATATTCAACTACAAGTGGTTCAGAAGTGCGATGATAGCCATTTAATGTGTTTAAAGTAATTTTTAAATCTGTGCCATATTGTGCTGTGGTTACACTTAGAGAATATTTGTCTGTTTCTCCGCTAAATACACTATATGTATTGTTGCTATACACAGCATATAAATCTATATCACTAGTTAATTTGTAGCTAGACAAATCTGAAACTGTTTCTGCACGTTCATCTAACGACCAACCTGAAAGAGTTCTACCTGAAATATTGCTTTCTTCTTTATCAGGAGCATATGCTAATATAATGTCGCCACTTGTGTTAAATTCCAAACTTCTTGCTTTTGTTGTTTCATTATTTAAACCATAGTGATAGTTAATCTTATATTCATTAGATATTCCTTCAGTTACAAAAATTATTACATTTGCAGTAATTTTGTCTGCAGGAATTTTAACTATTATGTTGCTTTCGGTAGAAACAATTGTGCAATCATAAGTTTGAGTTTCGGTTCCTAGTGTGTAAACAATTGTAATTGTTTCGCCGTTTTTACGATAACCATTAAGTAAATTAATAGTTATTGATTTATCTTCGCCATAAGTCAAATTGCTTTCAGATAAATTATACTTGCTTGGTTCGCCTGAAGATACAGTATAGGTATTATTTGTATATACTGCGTAAAAATCCATATCTCCAGTAACGGTTATCTCGCTCCAATTTGTAATAACTTCACCGTTTTGTACTGAAGACCACCCGTTAAGAGTTCTTCCCGCAAGTTCAGCAGTTGTTGTTGGAGCCGAACTTGAAATTAATGTTCCTTTGTTTCCATAAGTTAAATTTACTTCGTAGGTCTTTGAATCTGATTCTCCATAATGGTAAGTTACTGTATATACATTTGAATATTCGCTCGCAACTTTTATTCTTATATTGTCAGTAATGCTGTCTGCTGGAATAATTACTTGTGCAGTAGTAGTACCTGCTTCATATGGATTAACTTCACACATCAATTCCGTTGTGTCATTGCCTACCATATATTTAACTATTAAGTTATTTTTAGCATAATATCCTGTTTTAAAAGTTAATGTTAAAACTAGTTCAGTGTTGAAAGTACAAGATGTTTTGTCTACTGTATAGTAAGATGAAATTGTTGAAACACTATATGTCTTTGCGGTGTAAACTGCGGTATATGTTTTATTTGAACTAAATGTCTCATTCGCTAAATTAACAGTTTCGCCTTCTTCGTTTTCCCAAATATGTGTATGGCCTTCTTTAGTTGCACTAACTGGTTCAGCAACACCTACTGTAGTATAAAGAACAACTGCGCTTTCACTTTCTTCACCACTTAAACCATAAATGAAGGTTACTGTATAAGATTTTGTAGTATAACTAGCGGTATAAGTTTCATCCTTAACTACGTCTGTTATTTCAATATTCCATTGCCAGTCGTACCCTTCAACTGATGCATCTGGCTGAACAATATCGCTTGATTTAGTTAAGTAAGTATATTGAGCTTCGGTTTTTAAGCTCTTGTCTAGTCCATAAATAAAGGTAATAGTATAACTATTAATTGTGTAAACGGCATAATAATCTGCATCTGCAGTAATTGGATAGTTCGTCCAGTTAGTAATTTTTTCACCATCTTCTGTGGCAGACCAGCCTGCAAAAGTATATCCTGTAACACTATTTAAGTTAGTTAGTGTAGAACCAACACTACCAATATTTGCACCAGTAGTTGTATTGTATTCTATTTCTCTTGTTTCAGTATAAACATTATTTTTGCCATAGTGATAAGTAATTTGATACTTATTTGTTATACCGCTATTTACAAAAATTAAAATACTTCCTTTAATTGTGCTTCCTGCAATTGTAATGGTCTCGTTTTCAACAGTTGCAGTTTGCAAATCTCCACCATCTACCGAATAATAAACAACAAGTTCTTCATCGGTTCTGTGGTATCCATTCTTATATGATAAAGTGAATTCAAAGTCGGTTAAATATGTTGGTGTACCTTCTGCGTTTATAACATAACTTGGAGAGTTTGAACTAATACTATAACTATTTGGTGTATAATAAGCATATAATTTTTTCTCTTCTTTTGGCATAACTAAGGTACTAACATCAACAACTACACTACTGCCTTCGGTTTCTGACCAACCAACAAAAGTGTAATACTGCATTGTTGGGTTATTTGTAGGAGCGGTTAAATTGCTACCATATGCTACTTGCGCAGTTTGATATACACCTGCACCGCTATAGAAAGACACTTTATATAGATTTGAAATATTGGTTACAACAATAGTTACATTGCCAATTAAATTACCTGTTTCAATTGTGTAAACTTCACCATCAGCAACAATTTCATAGGTATTTGCACCAATGATATAGGTTACAACTAACCCGCCATCTTTTGCATAGTAGCCATCATCTAACTGAATTTTAAAACTTAATTTAGCTTCTTTTTTAGCTGTAGTTAATGTGGCTCCAGCAGTATCTGTTACAGTGTAACCAGTTCCACCACTTATTGTTATATTTGCACTTTCAGTATAGTGTGCATATAAAGTTACATTTCCTGTTACAGTATATTCATCGCTAATTAACTCGCCATTCTTTTCAAGTGACCAACCATCAAAAGTATAACCTAAATCTCTGCGATCTTCGTAGCCTGTAACTGCTGTTAAAGAACCAGCCAATGTCGTTTGATATAAAACAGATTTTGTTGTTATTGTATCTTCGGTTGCGTTGGAGTTTTTAAAGGTTACAATATGATAATTAGTTATGTTTTCTACTATAATTGTTAAAGAAGTAGAAATTCCACTTAGTGAATAAACAGTATTTACGGTTGCATTTTCTTCAATTAAGGTAGTTGTGTCACTGCCTGTTAATTTGTAACTAATTTTAATTGTAGAATTGTTTTCTGGTCGATATCCTTCATCTAGAATAATTTTGAACGAGAATGATGAATCATTAATAAATGATACAAGTGCATTTCCATCTGAATCTACAATTTGGTAACCCTTGCCACCGGAAATTGAACTTCTTTGTTTTTCAACTTTAACTGGATACAATGTTGTATCTGTCTTAAATGAGTAACTTTCTGAAATGGTTGCACCACTGCCTTGTGTTAATGACCACCCAGCAAATTTATATGATTCATCTGAAGGCGCACCAATTTCTACCGAAGCAAATACTTCGCTGTTATCACCATATGTTGTTCCGTATTCTATGTCTATAACATATAGTTCAGAATTGTCCCAATCTAAAAACTTAACTTCAACTTGGTGATTTAATTTGCAAGTTAAAGAAATTTCTGCATCAGCGGATAATAATCCTGTAGCAATAACAAAGCTATCGCCAACCTGTTGTACTGCAATCTCACTTTCGTTAACTACAACACGTAGCGAAAGGATTTCTTCTGCAGGAAGTTTATAACCTTCTTCTAATACAACCTTAAATGTTAAACTTGATTCTGCATAACATGATGTAATTTCAACGCCATCAGAATTTACAATTTTAAATGTATCTTGAGTTGTAATGGTAATTGTGCTAGATCTTTCATATCTTGCGTAAACAGTTACATCAGAAGTTATTTGATATGTATCCGCAATTGCTCTCCCATTTCCTGATAATAGTGACCAGCCCATAAAGGTATAGCCCTCATCTCGGCGATCATTGTAGCCTGTTACATCACTTGTTAAAACATTTCCCCAAGTCGTTCCGTATTCAATTGTTTTTGTTACACCTTCACCAATATCTGTTGCATCATAATTTTTGAAGGTAATTGTATATAAATTAGATACTTCAACTTTAATAGTTATGCTATTGGTAACACTGTCAGCTGGTATAGTATACATACCTCCAACTGCAGTTAATGGAAGATATTCACCATCTCCAACCTTATACATTACACTTGTTGTATAATATCCTTCCGTTGGATCAGCAAAGAAACCATATGACTTTTTGTATGTTAACAAGCTATCACCACTTGTTATTGGTGAACCATTGGAGTCACTGAAAACTACATTTTCGCCAATAGTGTTTAACGCATAATTTTGTTCGGTGAATACGGCATAATAAATCTTTCCACCAATTGTCATTGTGCCAAAGTTTGTAACTACTGAAGTAGAATCTTCAACTATTGCCCAACCTTTAAAATTATAACCAGTCTTCGTTGGATTAGATGGTAAAAGAGTGCTAATATCTGTTCCGTAAGCAACAGTTTGTGAATTATATTCACTTCCATCTACAATAAAAGCAAGAGTATATTCATTTGTTACATTTGTAACTTTAATAGTAATGTCACTTGTAATTGTAGAACTATTAATTCTGTAAACACCTTCTGCTTCTACATATGTTACAGCTGCATAAAGTCCATCTACGCCATATTCAACACTTGCGGTTGTTCCGCTTGTGTAAGAATAACCTTCTTTAAGTACCACAGCAAATGTCAATCCATCAACATATGTACAAGACGTAATATCTGACGTTCCTTCTGGATTAGTGATTCTAATTGCAGAAGGAGACTCAACGGTAACCTTGTAATTTTTAACTTTAAATACTACATAAAAAGTTGTATTGTCTTCAATCTTGCAATCGATTTTTCCATCTTCAGTTGTGCCAAGAATGCTTCCATTTGCACTTAAACTAAATCCAGCAATTTCATAGCCAGTTGGAATTGTATATCCAGTTCCATCAGGAATAGATGTATATGTGTTATAGACCGCTGTCCAACTCTCTCTTACTGTTTTGCCTGAACTATATTTAAGTTCAATTGTATATGTTGCAATTTCAAACACAGCATAAAAATTAGTATCTGCAACTATCGGCGTTATGGACAATTTAACTTCTGCTCCATCTTCGGTGTCAGACCAGTATTTGAAAATGTAACCTTTTTTTGTTGGTGTTGGCAACAACTCAGCATTAACAGTTGTTCCGTAAGTCACTGACTGACTGCTTACAAGGTCGGTACCATTATAGAAACTTGCAGTATATGCATTTATTGAAAATACTGCATAAAACGTTGTATCACCAGTAATAAGATATTCACTAAGGTCAACAACTGCCCCACTTTGCGCAAGCGACCAGCCCAAGAACTCACTTCCACTTGCGGTTGGAGTTTCACCAGTATAACTAACTGTTGTGTTATAGACCACACTTTTTGTTTGAAGAATATTTGAGCCATCTTTATCTTTAAAATTAACTACATATTCATTAGACAAACCAGCTACAAGAATGTAAACATTACCAACAATATCTGTTTTATTTATTGTATATACACCATCAACAGCGGTAATGGCAACATATTCTCCATCACCAATTTTATATTTAACAACAGTTGATTCAGTTGTATGATATCCGCTTACAAGTAACAATGTAAACGCCAAATCTTCTTCGTGATTTGCCTTTGTTAATGCCATTGTTTTTTCTGCGTTTAGAATAGAATAGTTAGATCCATCTGCAACAACTTCAAAATATTTTAATGAGAATACTGCATAAAATTTTGTATTTTCAGTAATCTTATAACTTTCTAAATTAACAATTGCAGTAGAAACGCGATAGCCATCAAACTTGTAACCCACTTTTTCTGGCTCTGTTTCTGGTGCAGTTGCATACTTATTGTAGTTAACTATTTGTGTTTCAAAAGGAGTTGTGTCAGTATCATTTGCATAAAATTCAACAGTAAATTTTTTAATTTGGTAATAAGGATAGAAATTGGTTTTCTTTGTTATATTGTATTCTGAAACATTTACTACTTCTTCTGAATCTAACGATGTAACCCAACCTTTAAAATCATATCCGGTTTTAACTTGTTCACCTGGGTCTACTGCAAATTCATTATACAAAACACTCTGCGAAGATATTTTTTCTTCATTTTCGTTGTAGAATGTTACAACATAACTTTTCTTTGCGTATATAGCATAAACGCTTAAGTCACTTTCAATTACATAGTTGGTGGCGATTTTTGCTCCTTCTACTTCGGTAGACCAACCAACAAAATCATAACCAGTTTTATCATCAGCTATTATAGCATCTACATCAATTTGACTAAATGTAGTATTGTATTTTGCCGTCTTGGTTGTAATTGTGCTTCCATCTTCATTTTTAAAAGTAATTATATAATCTTTTGGTGTATATCTTGCATAAAGTATAACACCTGTTTTGCTATCCATTGATTTTAAAGACCAATCGGTAATAACTGCAGCCGCTTCACCATCTGCCCAACCAACAAAATCATAATGTTCCCTAGCACTTGGAATTTCATTGTCTAAATTTAAGCCAACAAAACTCGCACCATATTCTACCATAATGGTTTTATAATCAACCATCTTTCCTTCAGTGTCATCATATCTTTTTAGTAGTAAAGGATATAGATTAGTAATACCTTCTACCTTAATTAAGCAGTTTGCAGAAATTGTATTTGCAGGAATTGTATACCCATCTTTAACAGTACCATCAATTTGCACCCAAGTGGTTCCGCTGTTTAGTGAATAATATACAATATAATTATCACCAGTTAATGAGTATGCAGTATTATGAAGGTTAATATTAATTGTTACCGCTTCATCATAATTACCAGTTGAAGGCGTAATTCTATAAATATCGTCTTCATAAGAAGATATTGTGTAATTTTCTCTTTCATAAACTGCATAAAAAGCAACATCGCCAGCACCAAGTGTGTAGCTGCTAAAATCAACTATCTCAGTTGATGATGCAGATGCACTTGTTGCCCAACCAATAAATTTGTAACCAATTCTAGAAGGATTTTCTGGTGGAGTAATAGTACTATTAAATGCTAAAGTTTCTGAACCAAGTTCAGTTGTTTGATTGTAGTCGTAGAATTTAACATTGTAATAATTAATTGAATATATTGAATATAAAACTAAATCATCGGTAACTTTAATTGAGCTTAAATTATAAACTTCAGATGCAGGAGTTGTAAGAGTTGCACCCCATCCGTTAAATGTATAACCAACACGGGCAGTATTAATTTCGTTTCCATCAATTTTAGCTGTTGGCGAACCGTTATAAAGTACCTTTTCTACACCAATCTGTTCGTTATTGTAATTTACATATGACACATTATAAACATTAGATACACCTAAAACTAAAATATAAACTTTCTGGTTACAAACATTTGGAATAATATATACTCCATCACATTCCGATTCAGATATATCTATATAATTAGTTCCGTCTAATGAATATTGTACCGACAAAGTTTCGCCAGGCAAAATACGATATCCTTCATTAAAAGCAATTGAAAAATAAACAATTGAATTATTCTTTATATTTCCCAACTCTGTTGTAGTTGTGTGGTCATATAAAGTTACACCGGCAAAATTGTCCACCATTGTTTCATCTAAATAATTTTTGCCTCGCAAAAATACTTCACAGTTATAATTGTCATAACTTGTTACAACGATTTGATCGGTAGTTTCGGTTAACATATATCCATTACCCGCTTTAACTAAACCGGTAATTGATTGACCATTTTTATTAATTGTAATTTCTTTGCTTATAATTATATCTTCAGTTAGTGCTGTAGTTAGCGTTATTGAAGATGAATTATTAATACTAGCTAAAATTGAACCGCTTGATTTTGTTATTGCGTAAGAATAGGTATCTAGAGTAACAGCGCTTCCGTTAACTTGAATTGTTTCGCTTCCTGTTTTTGTAGACCTTGTTGCAATATAGGAAGTTCCAAGCCAAGTTGACGGCATATAATATTTCCCATAAGAAGTATCATTTGAGTTTACAATATAAGTGTAAGACCCAACTGTTTCTTTGGTTCCGTTAGTTGAAATATGGGAAGTTGACCAACCAGTATTGTTGTACGCACCACCATTAACAGTTATTGATCCAGAACGATCTAAGAACCAACCGGTGTTTATGTAAAGGTTGACTGCACTTGAAGAAGTAAATTTACCACCATATATATTTACCGTTGAACGTTCAAAGTCTAATGTATAAGTTGAAGTAGAGGTAAAGTTACCACCATAAATTGTAGTAGACGCATATGCAATGTCGCACGCACTTGTTTGTCCGGTAATATCACCAGCATAGATTTTTAGGTAACGGCCAGATGAAGCTTTTGTCGCCTTTAAATAAATACCACTATTGCTTCGTCCGCTAATAGTACCACCCAAAATTGTTAAATTGGCATATTCTGCATAAATACCATAACTACCTGAGATTGATATCGCTCTTCCATTTTGTGGCATAACAACAAGGTAAAGAGAATCTATACCTTCAAGACCTTTCATTAAAATACCATAAGAATTTACTGAATAGTAAGTACCGCCTAGGATGTTTACATACATACCAGACATACCATCTTGGCTTGCATCTATGTTAATTGTAACTCCATTGGTTCTCCAATAACCGCCAAAAGTTGTAAAATTAACATTAGTAATTCCCTTGACTATAGTAAAGCCGTTTGCAGAAGATGAAGAAACAGCAACAAAATAACCATCATAAACATCAATAGTTGATGATGATGCTACTGCACAAAAAATTGCCGAAGTGCTAGAAGATGTGTTTACAAATTTTCCCCCATACACATTAAGTGTACCACTAACCTGAAAACAATAACTTCCTGAACTTGTTATCCCATTAGAATATGTTGTTATGGAACCCAAATTATCATCGGTTTGAGTAACTTTATTTGCTGAGTTGTAAATGTTTAATGTCGCATCCGCACCGACAACAATTGGCGAACTAACATTAATATTAAATCCATTAAGATCAATTGAAACATCTTTATTTATTTCTATAGTTGATGATGGACTATAATCGCTAAGTAATGTAATGGTTTCACCATTTTGAACACTGCTTAAAGCACTTTCAAAGGTTGTAAACCCATTATTATTTACTGCAAATTTATCTGAACTTGAAAAATTTGCATTATTAATTACATCCGCTTTTACAGCTGTCTGGTTTTGGTTATTATTATATAACTTAATATTGTTATAAGATAATAACGAAGTAAAGCCAACAATAAAGGCAAATACACCAATGATTGCTTTTGTTATTAACGATTTTTTCTTCATAAATCTTTTTAACCTCTGTACTTTTTTGTCGAATTTTGACATTTCTTCTGGCCACAATTATTTAGTTACATTATAAATTATCTTGTGATAATTGGCAAATAAATAATGTGGTCTTTGACAAATAATTTTGAAAAATAAAGACTAAATTTTTGGAATTTTTGTACAATTTGTACAAATAAAAAATACAGGTCACAAGGTTTTCTTGTGACCTGTACATTATTCAAGTTCAAATGCACCTGTATATAATTGATAATATTTACCTTTCTGTTGTATCAATTCTTCATGACTTCCCCGTTCTATAATCTCTCCATGATCTAAAACCATAATAACGTCGCTATTTTGAACAGTGGACAATCTATGTGCAATTACAAAAACTGTTTTACCCTCCATTAATTGATCGGTTCCCTTTTGAACCAAAAGTTCAGTTCTAGTATCAATACTAGATGTTGCCTCATCTAAAATCATAACAGGCGCCTTTGATACTGCCGCTCTTGCTATACTAATTAATTGCCTTTGACCCTGAGAAAGATTTGCTCCATCACTAGTAAGTTCTGTATCGTAACCTTTTGGTAGTCTTGTTATAAAGTCATGGGCATTGGCTATTTTCGCAGCTTCTTCAACTTCACTATCGGTTGCATTAAGCCTGCCATATCTAATATTCTCTCTAACCGTTCCCGTAAATAGATTTGTATCTTGCAAAACCATTCCAATAGAGCGCCTTAAATCAGCTTTTTTGATTTTATTAATATTTATGCCATCATATCTTATTTTCCCGTCTGCAATATCATAAAATCTGTTTAATAAATTGGTTATCGTTGTTTTGCCTGCACCAGTAGCACCAACAAACGCAACTTTTTGGCCTGGTTTTGCGTAAAGGCTTACATCTTTTAAAACAATTTTGTTTTTTTGGTAACCAAAATCCACATCAAACAGCCTTACATCTCCTTTAAGTTCAGTGTATGTAGTTTCACCAGTGCCATGTGGATGTTTCCATGCCCAAAGTGTTGCTTCAGACTCTTTGCATTCAACAATTTCGCCTTTTTCATTGTATTTGCCTCGAACAAGTGTTACGTAACCATTGTCTGCTTCTTCTGGTTCATCAATAAGAGAAAACACTCTGTCTGCACCAGCAAGACCAAGTACTATCCAGTTTATTTCTTGGCTCATGTGGCTTATGTTTGTAGTAAAACTACGCGTCATTGTTAGAAAACTGACAATTGCACCAACAGTTATAACCGAACCAAAACTTACTATTGTTAAATTTGGCACTTTTGCAATTAATAATAATCCACCAACAAATGCAACCAAAACATATAAGAAGTTTCCGATATTACCCATAATAGGCATCATAATATTAGCAAACTTATTTGCTCTTTCACTATCAGCAAAAAGTTTGTCGTTTTTTTCTTTAAAGCCAGCTATAGTGTCTTCTTCGTGACAGAAAACTTTAATAACCTTCTGCCCATGCATCATTTCTTCAATATATCCCTCGCATTCGGCAATAGATTTTTGCTGATTTACAAAATGCTTTACACTTCTTCCACCAATATTTTTAGAAACTAGCATCATTGCAACAACCCCAAGTACCATTACAAGAGTTAACCATATGCTATAACTTAGCATAACTACTGCCAGTGCAGAAAGTGTAAAAGTGCTTGAAACTATCTGCGGTAAACTTTCACTTATAAGTAATCGTATACTATCTGTATCGTTGGTATAATAACTCATAATTTCGCCGTGTTTATGAGTATCAAAATAACTTATAGGAAGCTTTTGCATTTTTGCAAACATTTCATTTCTTATATTTCTTAAAAAATTCTGTGTTACAAAAGCCATAATGCGTCCACTTAAAAACGAACTAACTATACCAATAGTATAAATGCCTATCATCAAGCAAATTATGGTAATAAACGTAGATTGAACTTGTGCAAATGTACTTTGATTTCTTAGTACTGGAGAGATAACTTCATTAATTAAATTTTTAAGAAATATACTACTACAGGCTCCACCAATAGCACTAAACAACCAACAAATTATTGCTAAAATAATTAAACCTTTTGAACAAGCAAATAATTTACTTAAAAGTCTTTTAAACGTTCCTTTTTTTGCCTTTTGCATAGGGGCTTTTAAATTTTTTACTGAATGTTTACTCATTTTTGCCACCCACCTTGTTCTGAGTTTCATATATCTCACGATAAATTTCACTAGTCTGCAACAACTCTTCGTGATTTCCCATATTTACAATTTCACCATTATCCATAACAAGAATTAAATCAGCATTTTGAACCGATGCAATTCTTTGGGCAATTATAATTTTAGTTGTGCCAGGCAAACTTTCTTTAAGACCTTTTCTTATTACAGCATCAGTTCTGGTATCAACCGCACTTGTGGAATCATCTAATATCAAAATTTTAGGGTCTTTTAATAGTGCTCTTGCAATTGTTAATCTTTGTTTTTGCCCACCAGATACATTTGCTCCACCCTGCTCAATTTTTGTATCGTATCCCTTAGGAAAAGTGCTTATAAATTCATCAGCGCCAGCAATTTTGCATGCATTAATCATCTCTTCATCGGTCGCATCTTTTTTACCCCATCGTAGATTGTCTTTTATTGTGCCAGTAAAAAGCACATTTTTTTGCAATACAACGGCAACACTATTTCTTAAGGTATCTAAATCATACTTTTTTACATTTTCACCTGCAACCAACAACTCGCCCTCTGTTACATCGTACAACCTTGATATTAGACTTACCAATGTCGTTTTACTACTTCCCGTTCCACCAACAATGCCAACAGTCTGTCCGCTTTCAATTTTTAAATTAACATTACTAAGTGCAAACTTTTCAGCTTTTTCACTATACTTAAAATATACATTTTTAAATTCAACTGAGCCATCTTTTACAGTAGTCAATGGATTTTTAGGGTTATGTAGTTTGCTATTTTCATTTAGAACTTCTGTTATTCTTTTGCCACTTGCAAATGCCATACTACAAGTGACAAAAACGAAAGATAGCATCATAAATGAAATTAATATCTGCGAACCATAAGTAATTAAACTACTCAGCTCTCCAACAGTCAATTCTGTTCCCATTGAACTGATTATTAATTTTGCCCCAAAAAAACTCACTCCAAGCATGGCAAGATAAACACAAAATGACATAAGTGGACTTGTCAATGCTACTAGCTTTTCTGCTTTTGTAAATTCTTTACAAATTTCATTTGAACTACGTGTAAACTTTTTAGTTTCATAGTCTTCTCTGACATATGCTTTTACAACTCTCATTCCCTTAATGTTTTCTTGTTCAACAGCATTTAAGTTATCATATTTTTTAAACGCCTTGTTAAATCTTGGTAGTGCCTTATAAATAATTAATACTAAACCAAAAATTAATAACGGCACAACTACTACAAACACCAGCGACATTTTTACATTAATATAGAAAGACATAAACATCGCAAATACAAACATTAGGGGAGCTCTTACTGCCATTCTTATTATCATTGTATAGGCATTCTGTACGTTAGACACATCAGTTGTAAGCCTTGTAACCAAACTAGATGAACTAAACTTGTCTATACTTTCAAAGCTAAATGTTTGAACCTTTTTAAACAAATCTTCTCGTAAATTTTTTGCAAACCCACAACTTGCCTTTGCACAAAATCTTCCACTTAATATTCCAAAGGTTAATGACAAACCGGCCATTACCAATAAAATTGCCCCATAAATTAGAATTTGGTACAATGCTTCATTACCAGAAGTGTTTTCAATCATCGTTATAAGTTTAGACATAATAAAAGGTATAAGACATTCAACGATTACCTCCAATCCAACAAAGAAAGGTGTTAAAATACTTGCTGTTTTGTACTCTCGTATACTCTTCTTTAAAGTTTTTAGCATAATCACTCTCCTTTATCACAAAATTCTTTCAATTATAGTTGAAATGATATTTTTTGTCAAGGTCAAAAAAAGACAGACATGCTGTCTTTTAATAAATACTATTTGTTAATTCGTTATATTACAGAAAAGTTTGTTGTTAATTTTAAAACCTTAAAGTTCTTTTCTGTCATCTAAGGCTCTGGTTAATGTAACTTCATCTGCAAATTCTATATCGGCCCCCATAGAAACACCTTGGGCAAGTCTAGTTACTTTTATGCCAAGCGGTTTCAATAGTCTTGCAATATACATAGCCGTTGCTTCACCTTCTACATCAGTATTAGTTGCCATAATTACTTCTTTTACGTTACCTTGATTAACCCGCTTAAGCAATTCTGCTATTCTTATATCATCTGGACCTTTGCCGTTTAATGGGCTAATTGTTCCATGCAAACAGTGATAAGATACCGAAAAATTTTTAACCTTTTCAATTATAGCAACATCTTTAGGCTCTGCTACAACAACTATAATTTCACTTTTATTGTTTGTGCAGTTTAAACAAGGATCTTCTTCAGTATAATTTCCACATATTGAACAAAATTTAACTTTTTCCTTAACTTCTTTAATACTTTCAGCAAACTCCAACGCATCTTCTTTTGAACTATTAATAACATAGTAAGCATACCTTGCCGCAGTTTTGTTGCCTACCCCTGGCAATTTTGAAAAATTGTTTATGAGTTTCCCAATTGGTTCAATGTAGTTTGACATAAATTACATTAAGCCCCCAAATTTGCCTAGTTTTTGTTCTTTTAATTTATCAGCCTTTTCACTGGCATCTTTTAGCGCAACAAGCACAATATCTTCTAGCATTTCAACATCATCTGGGTCAACGATTTCAGGTTTTATTGATATGCTTATTGGATTTTTGTTTCCATCTATAGTAACACTAACTAAGCCGTTTGAAGATTCACCTGTTATTTCAGTTTCTTCAATTTCTTTTTGAGCCCTAAGTGCTTCTTCCTGCATTTTTTGTGCTTGCTTCATAAGCATTTGCATATTTTGTGGTCCACCACCAAATCCATTAAATTTTGCCATTTTTACTTTCTCCTTGTATTTAATTTATTACTAATTTGTCGCCTATAATTTTCTGTAGTTTTTGTATTAATTGTTCTTCTTCATCTTCAATTAACACTATATTGAATTGTAAGTTATTATCTTTAAAAAACCTGTTCAATACATTATTGTTTTTATAGTCAATTGACTTACTAATGTTATCACCATTAATCTCTATAGTTAAACAATTATTTTCTAGTTTTAGTGATTTTAAGTTTATTATTGCAGAGTATAACTGCATTTCGCTGGTTAGTCTTAATTGCTTTAATAATTCACCATAAACTTTTTCTGCATTATTGTTAACTGTTTTTGAAAAATTGTTAACTTCAGGAATTATGTTAGGGCTTATTTTTTTTTTATCTTCAAGCGAGGCTTGAAGTTTCTTTTCAAGTGCATCTACTCTTTCTTCTAAACTAAGAGTTGTTAATGCTTTAATTATAGCCGTTTCAAGTACAATTTTGGGTTCACTACTAAAACGAAGTTCTTGTTCCACAGTGCTAAGTTCCTGTATTGCCCTTATTACTTTAGGATAATTTTCTATATTTGCCTGCAATTCCATTTTTTCGTAAACATCTTTTTGCGCAACCACCATTGTAGGAGCCTTATCTTTAATAGTTATGATTATAAGCAAATCTCTAAAATATGAAATTAACTCTTTGCTTAAAACCAACGGAGGCTTACCCATAGACAATATTCGGTCCAACTTATACAAACATTCGCCTATGTCTTTCTTTAAAAAACTGTCTACAATTTCAAATAATTTTTCTTTCTCGGTAGCACCAATAACTTTAACGACACTATCATATGTTAGTTTTGCCCCTGCATAAGCAATGACCATATCAGCAAGCGACAACGCATCTCTAACACTTCCCTCACCTGCCCTGGCAATAAGTTGAACAGCCTTATCTTCAAATTCAATATTTTGATCTTTCAGTATGTCTTTAATTAACTCGCAAATTTTATCAGTAGAAACAAGTTTAAAATCAAAACGCATACATCTAGACAAAATGGTAGCAGGGATTTTATGTACCTCGGTAGTTGCCAAAATAAATACTACATATTTTGGCGGTTCTTCAAGTGTTTTAAGTAACGCATTAAATGCCGAAGCAGTAAGCATATGTACTTCATCAATTATGTAAACTTTATATTTTGCATTAACGGGTGGATATTTAACCTGCTCTCTTAGTTCACGAACTTCATCTACACCATTGTTACTAGCCGCATCAATTTCAAGACAATCAAAATTATTTTCTAAACTATTTTTACAATTTTCACACTTACCGCAAGGTGAGCCATTTACCGGATTTAAACAGTTTATAGCCCTTGCAAAAATCTTAGCGGTAGAAGTTTTACCTGTACCACGGCTTCCACAAAACAAGTATGCATGACCAATCTTATCCGATTTAATTTGATTAATTAAGGTATTTGTTATGTGCTCTTGGTCTATTACACCATCAAATGTAGTTGGTCTATATTTTCGGTACAATGCTAAATAACTCATATATTTTATCCCCTAAGTTTATTTTTTATTCTTTGTAATGTGTTATCAATACTTTTATTTGATTTGCCAAGTTTCTGTGCAATAGCTGATTGCTTTAAACCTTCTAGATATAAATCTAAAACTTGCTTTTCAAATTCAGACAATTTTATTTCAATTGAAAATAATTGTTCTTTTGCCTCATCTTTTTTTATTACTAATTCTTCTGGAGTTTGCGCAATATCATAGGTTTCATCTGCTTCTAAATAGGTATCTGTATTTATTGAAACTGAACTATTAAGAGGTAGGTTTCGTTTGCTATTTGCTTTTTTAATTGCATCTAATATTTGCCGTTTTGCACACATAAGTGTAAATTTTTTGAAATTTAGCGATGAAGTATCACCCCTAGCTTCATTATAAGAATTAACACCATCAATAAATCCTATTAAACCCTCTTGCAACAAATCTTCTTCGCCACCACCGCTTAAATAATATTTTTGAGCAATGAGTTTAATATCTTTAATATTTTCCTTTATTAATTCTTCTAAATCTCCATCGGTAATTTTCAAAATCTTATTTTCCTTTTTGTTTTTTTATTCTTTGCCTCACTGCTTCATAAACTACAATACCCGCACTAACCGAAGCGTTTAGGGAATTTATTTTACCAAACATTGGAATAGAAATAACACCATCTGCAAGTTTTTTAGTAAGCGCACTAACACCAAATCCCTCTGAACCTATTACTACAGCAATATCTCCGGTCAGGTTGGTATTATACAAATCTTCACCATTCATATCAGCAACAAAGACAAAAATACCAAGTTGCTTAAGTCTTCTTATTTCATCATTAATATTTGTAACTCTGGCAATTTTAACTCGTTCAACCGCTCCTGCACTTACTCTGGCAACTGTTTCGTTAACTTGAACCGAACGATTTTTAGGAATTATTATCCCATGAGCCCCTGCACATTCAGCAACTCTAATTACACTTCCAAGGTTGTGCGGATCTTCTAGCCCATCTAAAATAATAACCAACAAGTCTTCTTTCTTATCTTTTGCGGAGTTAACTATATCTTCCACCGTAGAATAAACAAAGTCACTTGTGAACAATATTGCTCCCTGGTGTTTTTTTGTTGCCGATTGTTCATCTAAAACTTGCTTAGTCACAAACTGAACTTTTATTCCTTTGCTTTTGGCAAGAGAAAACAATTCACCATCTCCACTTCCGTTTAACAAAAGCAATTTATCTATCGTTTTATTTGTTAATAATGCTTCTCTTACAGCATTCTTACCTTCAATCTTCATTTTGTTCTACCGCCAATTTTAAAATTTCGTTAAGCCTTTCATATCTTCTTATTAAATACAAATATCCAATTAATGCTTCAAACGCCGTTGCGTGCCTATATTCTTCAATTGAATAATTTTTTGCTTTTGTATGAATATTGGTATTTCTTGCACGTTTAACTATTTGCGCTTCTTGTTCTGTCAAAATTGGCATCAACTTAAAAAGCATTTCCCTTTGGCTGTGTGCATTAACCAATTTTGAAGTATTTGCATTTAAGGCGTTAACTTTTAGTTTTGTTAAATTTAAAACTTTTGTTTTTACATAAAAAGAAAAAACAACATCTCCAACAAATGCCAACACCAACGAACTAAGTTGGTTAACTTCACTTTCTGTTAATTTACTATCAAAAAATTCTTTATACAATTCTTCATCATTCATACATTGTGTATTATAACAAAAACACTTGCTAATTGCAATTGTTTAATTTAACAAAAGTTTTGTTTAATTTAAAGAAATCATAATTAGTCAAAATGATAAATATATTTAATTAGGTATTTGATATGTTTAAAGTAGTGAAATTAAAATATGTTTTAATTGCGATAATTATATTAGCCACTGCAATAGTTGTTCCATTTCTAGTTAAAGAAAATACTACTGCAACAATTAAGGCATCTCCTTCTATTGGTGTAACTATAGTATTAGATGCAGGGCACGGAGGAGTTGACCCTGGGTCGGTTGGAAGAAAAACAAAAATTACAGAAAGCGAACTTAATCTTGCAATTGTTTTAAAACTTAAAGACTATTTACTTACTGGTGGAATTAACTGCATTCTTACAAGAAAAGATAATAGTGGTTTGTATGGCGAATATAGCAAAGACTATAAGAAACGAGATATGGAAGCTCGAAAAAAAATTATTGAAACAAGCAATGCTGAACTTGTTATATCTATTCATATGAATAGTTTTACTTCTAGCCGATATCGTGGAGCACAAGTATTTTATTCTGAAATAAATCCTGAATCGGAAAAGCTCGCAAGTTTAATTCAATCTTGCTTTGCCAGTGACCTTGCTGAAAGCAACAAAGGTTCTAGTATCGCAGACTACTATATGCTTAAATGTTCATCGCTTCCTAGCGTACTTTGTGAATGTGGTTTTTTAAGCAACCAAGAAGACGAAGCACTTCTAGTTACTCCAGAGTACCAAGATAAAGTCGCCTATTCTATTTACAAAGGAATTGTCAGTTATTTGTGCGTTGGAAGTAAGCAAATTTAAGTCACATTTTAATGAAAGATGTTTTGAACGAAAATGCTTAAATTTAATAAATTTTTCTAAGTTTAAAAACCGACACACTTAAAATTAGCAACATATTTGCCTGTTATAAACACAAAACACCTCGGCTGAATGTTTTATTGGGTGACTAAACCACATCTGTAAAGAGCTTAAAATTATAAATATGTCTAGATGAATTTTTGATAAAAT
>ERZ779869.1093-NODE-1093-length-26687-cov-7.454866_pt1 | contig 26687 bp, 30 predicted proteins | sample MGYA00511557_ERZ779869 | MGnify/ENA primary metagenome ERZ779869 (study PRJEB29588, sample SAMEA2154620) | human gut metagenome | biome: human gut; feature: human-associated habitat; material: faeces | place: Denmark | collected 2008/2010 ... | reverse complement strand
TAAATAGTATATTATTTCAAATAAGCATTGTCAAATTATTACTAACAATTTTTTTACTAGTATATTTGTTATCTTTTCGTAAAAAATAAAATAAAAAGGAGGTTATTATGGATAAAAATGTTGAAGCTTTAAAAGAGATTTGTAAGGGTGTAAAAATGGGAATGGATTCTATTTCTTATCTTCAAGAGAAAGTAGAAACTAATGAACTTTATGATTATTTAAAACATGAATATAGTATGTATAATAATATTTTAAAAAAAGTTGATTCTGCTTTTTCAAATTATAATGTAAAGCCTAATGATTATAGTATAGGTCAAAAGGCTATGCTTTGGTCTGGTATTCAGGCAAACACAATAAAAGATACAAGTAATTCAAAAATTTCTGAGATTTTAATGCAAGGTACTAATATGGGAATTATTGAAGGTAGAAGGATTTTAAATGCTCATCAAGATTTGGATTCAAATGTTAAAAATTTAATAAATGATTTTGTAAGCTATCAAGAGCAAAGTGTGGAAAAGTTAAAAAACTTTTTATAATTTTTAATCTCCGCCAAATTTTAAATAATTTGGCGGAGATTCTATTATTTTAAATATAATTTTGGGTCTACATATTCTCCATTTTTTATCATTTCAAAATGTAGATGTGGTTCGTCTGCTATTTCAAATACTGCAGAGTTTCCAACTGTTCCTATACTTTGTCCTTTCTCTACATTTTCATCTTCTGCTATAAATTCTGTTGTTAATAAGTTTGAATATACAGTTTTAAATCCATCTTCATGTTCTATTATTACTGTTAAACCATATCTTGGGTCGTTTTTTATTGCAACTACTGTTCCTGCTTCTGCCGTTTTTACTACAGTTGTTCTGTCTGCCTTTATATCAAGCCCTTGGTGAACTGTCCATTCATCTAATGTTTCTGAAAATATTAGTTCGTCCATTGCATATTCTCTTAAAATCTCGCCTTCTACTGGGTATGCAAAAGATAGTTCCTTTTTTACTTCTTTTACTGTTGGTATATTTTGTTCTTCTGCATTTGTTTTTATAGTATTATCAATCACTTCCTCATTCTTGACTTCATTTTCTTCTACTTGGTTTTCTATTTCTTTTTGTACTTCTTCTATGGTTTTACTTATTGTACTTCCTGTTACTTGAACAGGATTTGCTGTATTTACTTCCTCATTTGGAACTAGCCCTATTATTTGCTCTGTTGATAACATGCTCTTTGAAATATCATTTAATTGTTTGTTATAAATGCTATATAATGTTATAATCATTATTGCTAAAAATATAGCAACTGCCCCTGTAATATATAAAAATTTATAACTTTTTCCTCTTGTTCTTTTTTCTCTTCTTCTCAAATGTATCTTCCTCCTTAAATTTATCTTTAGTAAAATTATTTCCATTTTTTATGTATTTATTCAAGAAATGTTTTGAATTTCGACTCCTGTGTAATAATGTTTTATTATTGTTTCATAGTTATTGCCAAGTTTTGCCATGCTATCTGCTCCTGTTTGGCTCATACCTACGCCATGCCCATAACCTAGCACTTCGAAAATCACATTATCTCCTTCAATCTTTACTGTAAAGTTAGCTGACCTTAATCCAAAAATAGTTCTTGTTTCAGTTCCAGTAATTTGTATGTTTCCAAATTTAATTGTTTTTACTCTTCCACTTTCTGTGTTTTCTAAAATTTGTATTTCATTTTCATTTTCAAAATTCATTTCTATATCAGAATGGTATTCTTGCAATTTTTGTATTACTTCATTTTTAGTTAATGTAACCTCTGAGTTATATTGTGAATATGCATCTTCTCCAACTGTTTCCACTGTTTGTAAATATGGGTAATTTGTTCCTCCCCATACATTGCTTGCAGTTTCTGTGGTTCCTCCACTATTAGAGTGGAAAAATGCATTTATTGGATTTCCTTCATATGTAATTATTTTTCCTTTTGTGTTTTCAACTGCAGATACAATTTTTTTCCAATTACTTTCACATTCTTCTTCATTCCATCTTGCGAATCTATTTTCTTTTGAAATCCATGCTTGGCAGCAACTTGCTGAATCGCATATATCTGCTCCTTCATGTTTACTTCCATTTATTATTTTATAAATTGTATATGTTCTTGCAACTAATGCCTGAGCTTTTAGTGCTTCTTCATGGAAACTTGCTGGCATTTCTGCTGCAACAACCCCATATAAATACTCGTCTATGTTTATTTCTTCTATCTCACCTGTTTCTGTATGTAATAATTTTATTGTACTATATTGTTTATAGTCGTACTCATCCTCTTCTTTTTGTATTGCTGTGGTAATTTCTTGTGGATTATATTTTTTTGTGAATAATATTGGAAGCATAAAACAAATGAGTACAAAAGCTAAAATTAATATTATAATTTTTTTCATTTTTCTCCCTAAATCGCAATTTTCTTGCGCATTTCTAATAAAATCTTCTTCTCTATTCTTGAGACTTGCACTTGTGATATTCCGGAGGGCTTTTGCTACTTCTACTTGTGTTTTTTGTTTATAATATCTTAGTAATATTATTTCTTGTTCTCTCTTTTCTAATTCCTTTATTAGCTTTCTTACTGTTATTTTGTTTATTAGTTCTCCCATTTCATCTTTGTTATTGCTTATTTTTGATATTTTACTTTGTTTATCTTCTCCTTCATATAATTCTTCATCTATTGAATCTAATGGTCTACTTGCATCTAATGCCACTGCTACATCTTCTACACTTGTGCTTAATATTTTTGCAATTTCTGATATTTTTATGTCTTTACCATTTTTTGCTAAGTAGTCCCTTTGTATTTCTCGTATTTTTGCTCCCAATTCTTTTATACTTCTGCTTACCTTTATTGGTCCATCATCTCTTATAAATCTTTTTATTTCCCCCATTATATATGGTACTGCGAATGTTGATATTTTTACTTCAAATTTTGTATCAAATCGTTGTACTGCTTTTATTAGTCCTATACAGCCTATTTGGTATAATTCTTCTTTTGAATATCCTCTACCTAAAAATCTATTTACTATACTCCATACTAATCCTGAATTATTGGTTATTATTTTTTCCATTGCCTCTTCGGATTTTCTTTGTGCTTTAATAATATCTTCAGTATTCGTTTCGTACATGATTTCTCCTTTTGTTTAATTTTTGATAGTTTTTTTCATAAATACAGTTGTACCTTTCCCTACAGTTGATTCAACTTGCATTTCGTCCATAAAACTTTCCATTATGGTAAATCCCATTCCTGACCTTTCAAATTCTGGTTTTGTAGTGTATAAAGCTTCTTTTGCTCTTTCTATATCTTCTATTCCTTTTCCATTATCTATTACTTCTATTTCCACTACATTATGTATTATTCTTGCCTTTATTGTTACAATTCCTCTTGTGTTTTCATAACCATGTATTATTGAATTTGTAACCGCTTCTGATACAGCAGTTTTTATGTCTGAAATTTCTTCTATTGTAGGATCTAAAGTTGCTACAAAGCTTGCAACTGAAATCCTAGCAAATGCTTCATTATTAGGATTACTTATAAACTCTATTTTCATTTCATTGTCATAGTTTTTTTTCATTTGGTTTCCTCCTATTCTTCTACTATTGGTATTATTTTTAAAACACCCGACATTTCTAATACTTTTTTTATGCTAGGCTTAACATTTGTTATATTAAGAGTGCTCCCTACCATTTTTGCAGTTTTATACCTACCTAGTATCATTCCAATCCCTGCACTATCCATAAAGGAAACATTTTCAAAATCCATTAATACCTTTTTTGGGGTATGTTCCTGTATTTCAAAGTCTGCCTTACTTCTAATTTTTTCTGCCATGCAATGATCAATTTCTTCTGTCATTTCTAACTTAAGTAATCTATTTTCTTTATCATATATAACATTCATTTTTCTTCCTCCTAACTTTTACTAATAGAGACAGTTATGTTTAGTAACTCTTTTGTTCAAAATATTGATACTAAACCATTAAGGTTACACAAAATAATTGCCAAACAGAACTGTCCCTATTGGCAATCTAATTATATTATTCTATTTTTTACATATTTTTCCTTTGATGAAAAATGGGAGGTTTTGACGAAAAAAACTAGACCTTCTAAAAGGTCTAGGGAATAATGATTAGGTTTATACTCCTATAAGAAATAATTCATGAGTATCAATAATTTTTACTTCTTGCAATATGTTTTCTAGGTTTTCTCCTTCTTTTTTTACTACTAAATAATTGCTAGTATGCCCTTTCCAATAGTCTCCTTCTTGTTCTTCAAATAGGACATCTAGTTTTTTTCCTATTTGTGCTTTCAAAAATTCTTCTTCGTTTTTATTTGATAGTTCAATTAATTTCTGGCTTCTTTGCTCTTTTATATTTCCATCTATTTGGTCTGGCATTACTGCTGCTCTTGTTCCTTCTCTTGGTGAATATTTAAATATATGCATTTTTGTTAGTTTTATTTTTTCTAAAAATTTATATGTTTTTTCAAATTCTTTTTCCGTTTCTCCTGGGAATCCAACTATTATATCTGCTGTTAAAGCCACATCATCATATTTTTCTCTAAGTAAATTTACACTATTTTCAATTTGTTCTACAGTATATTTTCTATTCATTCTTTTTAAAGTTTCATTGCATCCGCTTTGAAGTGATAAATGGAAGTGATTACATATTTTATCTAGTTTAGATAATCTATTTACAAATTGTTCTGTTATAAGGTTTGGCTCTAGTGAACCTAGTCTAATTCTTTTTAACCCTTCTATTTTATTAATATCTTCTAATAAATCTATTAACTCATATTTTTCTTCAAAGTCTTTTCCATATGATGCAATATGTATTCCTGTAATTACAACTTCTTTTATTCCTTTTTTAGAAATTTGCTCTATTTCTTTTAATACACTTTCTTTTTTTCTACTTCTTATTCTGCCTCTTGCATATGGAATTAAACAATATGAGCAAAAATTGTTGCACCCGTCTTGCACTTTTATTGATGCTCTTGTTTTTTCTGTATATGTAATTGTTCCAAAGTCTAAGAATTCTTTTTGCTCATCTATATTTGTTACTTGTGCTTTTGTTTTATTTTTTCCATTATAGTATTCTTCTGCAATATTTACTATATTATTTTTTTCATTATTGCCTAAAACTAAGTCTATTTCCTCTATTTCTGCCATTTGTTCCTTATGAGTTTGTGCATAACAACCGAACTGCCACAATTATTGCTTCTGGATTTATTTGCTTTGCTCTTCTTAGCATTTGTCTTGATTTTCTGTCTGCAATATTTGTTACAGTGCATGTGTTTATTATATATATGTCCGCTTTTCCCTCAAAATCTACAATATCATATCCCGCTTCTATAAATTTCTGGGTCATGGCATTTGTTTCGTATTGATTCACTTTACAACCGTAATGTGTAAAATGCAACTGTTTTTTTAGGCTCCATTTATTTACTCTCTTTTCTATTTGTTATTATATGGGCTAGGCTAAGGCCTTGCTCTTACAGCTTATATTTCTACTAATTTAAAATCTGTATAGTCACAACTTACTAATCTTATCTCTATTCCTTTGTATTCTCCGGTTAAATGCTTCTTTGTGAGCATCTGCGCCATGTATATGTCCATATATACATTTTTTCACATTATATTTTTTCATTGTTTCAATAAAATTCAATTCTAATTTATCAAAACTATTAAATGGTGGGTAATGCATGCATACTATTATTTCTTTGTCTTTTCCATATTGTTCTACACCATTTTTTAAAGACATTTCTAGTCTTAAGTTTTCTCTTTTTATTATTTTTTCTGGTTTTTCTTCTTGTTCTGACCAGCCTCTTGTTCCTACTATTATCTTGTTTTCGCAAAGATAACTGTTGTTATATATAAAATCTATATTTTCAAAGTTATTTTCTTTTAAGTATGCTCTCATTTTAGCAAGAGTTGTCCACCAGTAGTCATGGTTTCCTTTTAATAATATTTTTTTCCCAGGTAGACTATTTAGATATTCAAAGTCTTTATATGTATCTTTTAAGTACATTGCCCATGAAAAGTCTCCTGGCATTAATACTGTGTCATCTTCTTTTACTTTTTCTTGCCAATCCTTTTTTATTTTTTCTTCATGATTTGTCCAGTTTTCTCCAAATATGTTCATTGGTTTATTTTCACCAAATGATAAGTGTAAATCTGAAATTGCATATATAGACATATTATCCTCCAATTTTTAGGTTTGGTATTGCATTTAATTTTAAATCTGATGTTTTTCCTTCTATATAGTTATAGTATCCCGCTGATGCTATCATTGCTGCATTATCTGTACACAAACTTAATTCTGGGAAATATATTTCTAATTTTTCTTCTTTCCCTATTTTTTCAAATTGCTCCCTAATGTATGAGTTTGCTGATACTCCTCCTGCAAGTACCACTTTATTTATTTTTGTTTCCGTTTTCTTGTTTATTTGTTTTATTGCATTTATTGTATTATGGGTAAGCATCTCAGTTGCCACTTTTTCAAAACTAGCACAAAGGTCTGCCTTATTTATTTCTGGATTTTTGTGGTTTAAATTTATAACTGCTGTTTTTATTCCACTAAAACTAAAGTCTAAGTTTTCTATGTTTGCTTTTGGTAAATCAATGCAAGGCTTGCCTTCTTTTGCAAGCTTGTCTACTTTTGGTCCTCCTGGGTAACCCAATCCTACTACTCTTGCAACTTTATCAAAGGCTTCTCCAATTGCATCATCTCTTGTTTTTCCTATTATTTCAAAATCACAATAATTTTTAACATGTACTAAATGTGTATGGCCTCCTGAAATTATTAAACATAAAAATGGAGGTTTAAGATTTTCGTATGTTATATAGTTTGCTGCAATATGCCCTTCTATGTGGTTTACTCCTACTAATGGTTTATTTAATGCATATGCTAAACCTTTCGCATAAGATACTCCAACTAATAATGCTCCAACTAGTCCTGGTCCATATGTGCATGCTATCACATCTATATCTTTAAAGGTTTTACCAGCTTTTTTTAATGCTTCTTTTGTCACTTGGTTTATTACCTCTATGTGGCATCTTGATGCTATTTCTGGCACAACTCCACCGTAAAGCGTATGTATGTCTATTTGTGAATTTATTATGTTTGATAGAACTTTTCTTCCATTTATTACTATTGATACTGATGTTTCATCACAGCTTGATTCTATCCCTAGTACTACTATTTCTTTCATTTTTACTCCTACATAAATATTGATACTATTTTAAATGCTAGCCAAGTTATTCCAGTAAAGACTCCTGAGAATATTGGTGCTAATAGGCTTGATAGTAAGCCTGTTACCCAAAGTAATACAAATGCTATGTAAAATATTCTTTCATTTCTATAAAACCATTGTTTTGCATTATATCCTAAGAAATTCATTAATACTTTTGAACCATCTAGTGGTGGCAATGGTATTAGGTTAAATACTCCTAAGCCTATATTTATTGTAATAATTTGTATCATTATAGTATATACAACTGAAAGTGCTTTTACACTTAAACCACTTAATACGTTTGTTGCAACAAATAAAACATAATATAATATTGAAAATATAAAGGCTAATACAAAGTTCATTATTGGTCCTGCAGCTGCAACTATTGCTTCTGCTTTTGATATAGAATATTTCCCATCAAAATTTCTAGAATCAATTTGAACCGGTTTTCCCCAACCAAATCCTGCGACTATAAGAAGAACTAAACCTATTGGGTCTATATGGCTTAGTGGATTTAGGTTAAGTCTCCCTTGTATTTTTGGAGTATCATCTCCGAAGTTTGTATGCTGCTAACGCATGTGCATATTCGTGAAATGTCATTGCAATTATTACACCAGGTAAAGATAATAGTGTTCCTAAAATGCCATCTGCACCTGATGAAACAATCCATGCAACTAACATTATTGCAATAATAACTATAATTGCTTTTTTATCAAAATTAAAATTAAACATATGTATCTCCTTATATAAACGTAATTCGAAGCTTTTCGTTTATTTAAGCTAAAGGTTTCATTGTTGGGAAAAATAATATATCTCTAATAGATGCTGAATCTGTTAATAGCATTATTAATCTATCTAATCCTATTCCCATTCCTCCTGTTGGTGGAAGTCCTATTTCTAGTGCAGTTACGAAATCCTCGTCCATTCCTCCTGCTTCCTCATCACCTTTTTCTTTTGCTTCTTGTTGTTTTACAAATCTTTCATATTGATCTAGTGGGTCATTTAATTCTGAATATGCGTTTCCATACTCACGTCCACCAATGAATAGTTCAAATCTTTCAACTAAACTTGGATCAGATGGTTTTCTTTTTGTAAGTGGTGATACTTCTACTGGATAGTCTATAATAAATGTTGGTTGAATTAGAGTATCTTCAACATATTCTTCAAAGAACTCATTTATTACATGTCCTCTTGTTTGTTTTGTTTCTTCTAGCTCTATTCCTTTTTCTTTTGCTAAAGCTCTTGCTTCTTCATCAGTTTTTATTTCATTAAAGTCAATTCCTGTTACTTCTTTTATGCTATCTATCATTGATATTCTTTTCCAGCTTGGTGTTAAGTCTATATCTACACCTTGGTATGTTATTTTTGTTGTTCCTAGCACATTTTGTGCAATTGTTGATATTATTTTTTCAGCCATATTCATCATATCATTGTAATCTTCATATGCTGCATAGAATTCTACGTTTGTAAATTCTGGATTATGTTTTATATCCATTCCTTCATTTCTGAAGTTTTTGCCTATTTCATATACTTTGTCAAATCCACCTACTATTAATCTTTTTAGGTTTAATTCTGGTGCTATTCTTAAGTACATATCCAAATTTAATGTGTTATGGTGTGTTATAAATGGTCTTGCAGCATCACCTGTTGCTACTGTTGTAAGCATTGGTGTTTCTACCTCTAGGTAGCCTTCTTCCTCTAATATTCTTCTTAATTCTTTTATTATTTTACTTCTTTTTATAAATGTTTCTTTTACTTCTGGGTTTACTATTAAATCTAGATATCTTTGTCTATATCTTAGTTCTGTATCTTTCAAACCATGGAATTTTTCTGGTAATGGTCTTAAAGATTTTGTAAGTAATACCATTTCTTTTGCATGAACTGATATTTCTCCTGTTTTTGTTTTAAATACAAATCCTGTTATTCCCACAATGTCTCCAATATCATATGTTTTAAATGCTTTATAGCTTTCTTCTCCTAAATCATTTAAACTAACATAGCTTTGTATTTTTCCTTGCATATCTTGTATATGGCAAAAAGATGCTTTTCCCATAATTCTTTTAGCAATCATTCTTCCTGCTATTGTTACATCTTTTCCTTCTAATTCATCATAGTTTTCTCTTATTTGTTGACTATTATGTGTTCTATTATATTTTGTAATTTTGAAAGGATCTTTATCCTGTTTTCGTAATTCCTCCAATTTTTCTTTTCTTATTGCTACTAAGTGATTTTCATCTAACATTTGTTCGTTGTTATTGTTTTGTTCCATATTATCAATCTCCCTTCAATTCTATTGAAGTATTATATAATAATTTTTGCAAAATGTAAACTACAAATTATAGATTTTTGTAAACTTTTTGTAGGTTTGTCAAACATATGTCACACTTTATTGATAAATATAGTGTTTCATATACCTTATGTGATATTCATCCTCTACAATGCTTGAAATAGCTTATATTTCTCATTTGGGCTTTTCCAGCCTAATGGTTTCATTGGAAAATTATTATATTCTCTGTTCCACTGTCTTAATTTCTCTTTAAAATCTTCAAAACTAATAAATATCCTTTCATAATAAAATCTTTCTTGATCTTTTCTATGACTTCTTTCTACTTTTCCATTATGTCTTGGAGTCCTTGGTTTTATTAGTTTGTGTCTTATTCCTAATTCCTCTAATTTCTTTTCAAACATTGTTTTTTTCTCTGTTTCTTGTGCATTTAATCTATTTGTAAATTCAAATCCATTATCTGTTTGTATACATTCTATCTTATATTTGAACTTCTTTACTACTACTTCTAAAAATTTTGTTGATTCGTATGTATTATGTTCTTTACTTGCCCATAATACTCTCTGCCTTGTATATTCATCTATTGCTGTATATTGATAATATTTTTCCCCTAATTCTTTTAATTCTTCACTCATACATTTTCTTGGCACATATTTCACATCTATTTGTATTCTTTCTCCTGGATGTGTCATTTGTTGATATGGCTTTGGCTCATACTCCTTTTTCTTGCTTGGTGTTTTCTTATATATACCTAATCTTTGCATTACTCTGTATAGACTTGTTATACTTCTTGTATATCCATTCTTCCATAATTTTATCCATAACACCACTAATCCATCTGCTTTGTTATGTACTCTATATTTTTTTATCATTTTTATTTCTTCTTCCGTATGTTGTTTTGGATTACTATGTGGTCTTCTTGATTTATTTACCAATGATTTTCTTGTTCCATCATATTTTTCTCTCCATCTATATATTGTTTTTCTGTGTTGTTTATATCTTTTGGCTGCTGCTGTTACTCCATGTTTTAAAGAATATTCTACAACTGATTGCTTAAATACTATATCTTGTGTTATACTATTCATAGGAAATACCTTCTTTCGATATTAGTTTTTGTGGTTAAAAACATTATATCACATTGGTATTTCCTTTTTTATATTTTACTGTGACATATCTATTGTAAACCTATAAAATTATAGATTTTTGTAAACTTTTATTGTTAAATCCCCTTTTTACATCTTTTTGTTTTAATTTATATTGCCTCTATTTCTTTCATGAAATTTTTATATTTTATATAAAACACATCTGTATCTTTTTTAGTTAATGAATTTGCAAGTTCATTTAATAGTACATATACTTTGTTTGTTTTTTCTGTTTTATCTTTTGTATAGTCTATATCACTCATTACTTCTGAATATGTTGTAATTGCTTGTGTTAAATTTTTGTTTATTTCTGTGTTCTCCATGTCATCAGCTAGTATATATGCATCTATTACATAGCTTTGTGTTTGTCTTATTTTTTGCATATTTTTATCTGCATCTATTTCTCTTAAAAATTCAGGTATACTTGAGTATAAATCTGCAAGTGCTGTTAAACTTTTTTGTTTATCTTCATTTTTTATTGCTACCATTGCTGTGTTTAGTTTATTACTAAAATTTAATATAGTATTGCTGTTTGCATTTAATGTATACAAATCTATTGTAATTATTGTCCAGCTTTCATTTAATAGTTCTACATCATTTTTTATTGTAGTCCAGTCTATGTTATTTCTCTCTTTGCTTAATTCTACATTCATTACCATATTTGTTGTGTTAATTTTATCATTACTACTTCCTTGTTCTGATTGTTGTCCTTTTTGCCCATTTGTACTGCCAGAATCTCCTTTGCTACTGCTTTCACCATTACTGTTTCCACCTTCTTCTGTTCCACTTGCTGTTTCAGTTGATTTTCCTGATTGACTCTGATTATTTTGCTTTTCTTCATCATTGAACTTCAGTTGTTCAGATATAATAGAATAACTTTCAAAAGATATGTTATTTAATTTGTTTAACATATCTATGGTTTTCGCATTTACAAAATTTAATTCTGAAATTACTTTTGTTTTTAAATCTCCATCTTTGCCTTTTGAACAACCTGATAAGAAAACTGCTGCAAGAACTACAATAATTAACATTGCTATTTTTTTGTATTTTTTCAAAACAATCACCTATAAATATATTTCCCCAGAAAATACCTTTTATTCTTTTACATACATATTATTATTTTGCAAATAATAATTTAGATAGGAAATGTTTATGGCAAATAAGGAGATTTTTATGAGTGCTATTATTGATATATATAGTGAGCAGCCCCATGAAATAAAAAAATTTGTAGATAAATTTTATGAAAATAATATTAATATTGAAAATGATTTACAATATGAAGCAGTTTTTGAAAACCCTGTAACTGCCTCTGATATGATTAGTGCTTTTATTGATAATAATGATAAATTTAATATTCATATGTGGCTTTGTTTAGATAAGGGTGTTTTTATTAATATTACTGAATTTAATGCAGATAAAATAATAAGGTATCTTTTTGAGAGATACCCTTATTAATTAATAATATTGTCATACGTATGGGCATGAAGCCCCTACATTATTCATTTACATCTTCTGATGCTTCTGTCTTTTCTTCTACAACATCTTCTACTTTTTTCTCTGGTACTTGTTCTGGTTTAACAACCTCAATAGCTTCTAGTTTATGTCCACATTTTGAACAAAAGGCTGCATCTTTTTCTATTTCTGCATAACATTCTGGGCATTGTCTTTTGTTATTTAGTTTTAATATTTCTCTTCTTGCTTCTTCAATTTCTTTAGATAAATTGTCTATTTTTTCACATTCTTCTTGTAGTTCTTCTTTTATAGATATGTTTTCCTCTCTTACATGTTTTTCATAAACTTTTTTGCCTATTTCTTCATATAAATCACTTATTTTGTTTTTACTTTCATTAATTTTTAGTTTTAGTTTTGTCTCCTTTGTTATTTTGCTTGTTGCTTCTGTTGTTTTCTTTCCAATTTCATTAAAAAATCCCATTTTCTTTCACCTCTAATTTATTATTTGCATAATCTATTTTTTTATTCTAGTCTTCGAATTTTGCTCCTCTTGTCATTAGTTTTGTAACTGCTTCTCTTGGTTCTAATTTTCCAAATAAAACATTATAAACTGAATTTACTATTGGCATTTCTACATTGTATTTTTTAGAAAGCTCATATGCTATTTTTATGTTGTCTATGCTTTCAATTACCATTCCTATTTCTTGTCTTGCTTCTTCTATAGTTTTTCCTTGACCGATTAAAATTCCTGCTCTTCTATTTCTACTATGATTACTCATACATGTAACTATTAAATCTCCTAATCCTGTCAAACCATAAATAGTTGATGCATCTCCACCCATTTTAATAGTCAATTTTGCCATTTCTGAAAGTCCTCTTGTAAGTAATGCTGCAAATGTATTATCTCCTAAGTTTAACCCTGTTGCCACTCCTGCACAAAATGCAATTATATTTTTTAATGCTCCTCCAAGTTCTGCACCTTTTATATCATAAGTTTTATATATTCTAAGTGTTTCACTCATAAATGTTTCTCTTATATCTTCTAATAAATTCTCGTCCTTTGATGCAGCAACTAATGCTGTTGGTATTCCTATTGAAACTTCTTCAGCATGGCTTGGGCCAGAAAGTCCTGCTACTTTTGAATTTGGTAGTTCTTCGCGCACCACCTCATCCAAAGAATATAGTGTTCCTTCTTCAAATCCTTTTGAGCATATAATTATTGCTTGGTCTGTAACATATTGTTCAAATTTTTTAATAGTTTCTCTTACAAATTTTGATGGCGTAACAATTAAAATCATTTCTGTTCCATCAATTGCTTCTTTAAAATCTGTTGTACAATATACTCCTTCTGGAACAACTGCCTGTGGTAAAAATTTGCATTTTCTCTCATTATTTATTAGGTCTGCTTCCGCCTGGGCAAATGACCACACTTTTACATTATGTCCTTTCTTAGCCAAGTGTATTGCAAGAGCTGTTCCCCAACTTCCACTTCCTATTATTGATATATTTTTCATTGTTCTCTCCTTTCTTTAGTAATCTATATTATTTTTTTAAAGACAATTTATTCTCTTTTCCTTCTTTTATTCTTTTTATATTGCTTCTATGATTAAATACAACTAGTCCCGCAATTAGGAAACTAAATACTATTCCTACTAACCCAACATTTTCTTGTAGAAAAATTGTTAATACTGGGAATAAAATTGCTGCTGATATTGAACCTAGTGATACCATTTTGCTGAAAGCAATTATTAAAAGTCCAAATACTAAGCAAATTAATCCTATCTTCCAATTTAGCATTAGCAAGACTCCTATTGCTGTTGCAACTCCTTTTCCTCCTCTAAATTCAAAGAAAATTGGGAATGTATGTCCTAATATTACCATAAATCCTGCAATATATTTTAAAGTTGTAATATCCAATCCTTCCCACACATGTTTAGCCAAAATTGCTGCAAGTATTGCTGCAACACCTTTCAATATATCACATACTAGTGTAAGTAGTGCTACCTTTTTTCCAACTGTTCTTAGTACATTTGTTGTTCCGGCATTTTTACTTCCTTTTTCTCTTACATCAAATCCTGCAAATTTTCTACTAAATATTACTGCGAAATTAATACTTCCTATAACATATGCAACTATTGCAACTGTAATGTATGCTTCCATAACAAATACCTCCTATAAATCATTTTTTTCGCCTTTTTCTCTGGCAATTATTCTTATTGGTGTTCCTTCTAGTTCAAAATTACTTCTTATTTGATTTGATAAATATCTTTCATATGAGAAATGGAACAATTCTTTGCTATTTACAAATATTATAAATGTTGGTGGTTTAGAAGAACCCTGAGTAGCATAAAGAATTTTTAATCTTCTTCCCTTATCTGTTGGTGGTTGTACTACTGCAATTGATTCATTTATAACCTGATTTAGTGTTGATGTTGATACTCTGAAGCTATTGTTTTTTGCAACTTTTTTGATTAATTCAAAAAGTTTATCTACTCTTTGCCCTGTTTTTGCTGATATGAATATAATTGGTGCATAGCTCAAATAGCTTAATTTATTATACACATCTTTCTTATATTTTTCTAATGTTCCTGTCTCTTTTTCAACTTCATCCCATTTGTTAATAACAATAATTATTCCCTTACCAGCCTCATGTGCTTCTCCTGCAATTTTTGCATCTTGGTCTGTAACACCTTCTACTGCATCTATCATAAGTAAGCAGACATCTGATCTTTCTACTGCAAGTAAAGTCCTCATTACACTAAATTTTTCTATACTGTCATTTACTTTGCTTTTTCTCCTAATTCCTGCTGTATCAATGAAATTGTATTTTCCTGTTTCATTTTCAAAATATGAATCTATTGCATCTCTAGTAGTTCCTGCCACATTGCTTACAATAACTCTATTTTCTCCTAGTATTTTATTAACTAATGATGATTTTCCCACATTTGGTTTTCCTATTATTGCTACATTAATTATTTCTTCATCTTCTTGGGTTTCATCATTTTCAGGAAAATGTCTATATATCTCATCTAATACATCCCCTATTCCTAAAGCATTTGTAGAAGATACTGGGATTGGAGCTCCTAGTCCTAAATTATAAAATTCATATATATCATCACTTGTTTTTCCAAAATTATCTGCTTTATTACATACTAGCACAATAGGTTTACCAGATTTTTTAAGAATCATAGCAATTTCTTCATCTGCTGCTGTAACACCTTGTTTTATATCTGTTATAAATACAATTACATCTGCCATATTTATTGCAATATTTGCTTGTTCTCTCATACCAAATAATATTTCATCTTTTGTTTCTGGCTCTATTCCCGCTGTATCTATAAGTGTAAAATCTCTTCCTCTCCAATTACTGTCTGCATATATTCTATCTCTTGTAACTCCTGGTGTATCTTCCACTATTGAAAGCCTTTTTCCTACTATATAATTGAAAAATGTTGATTTTCCTACATTTGGTTTTCCTATTATCGCCACCATTGGCTTTGCCATTTTTTTCACCTAACTTTCTTTTTGTATTTTATATCATTTCTGTGTTTTAGTCAATAAAAAAAGAGACTTTTTAATTTAAGCCTCTTTTTTTTCTATAATTTCTTTTCCATCATAATATCCACAGTTTGAGCAAACTCTATGTGGCATTACTGGTTCATTACAGTGTTTGCATCTAGCAATACTTGGTTTTTCTAATTTCCATGTTGATCTTTTTAGGTGTGTTCTTTCTTTTGACCATCTTCTTTTTGGTTGTGCCATTTTTCTTTCCCTCCTTAATTCAAGCATAATATCTATGTTAATAATTTTTTACAATTTTGTCACTAAAATAGTATACTCGGAAATTTTAATTTTGTCAAGGGGTTATTAACAATTTTTACATCTTAGTCATATTATATATTGTAAGATTCTTATAGTCTTACAATATATTTTAAAGGATTGGTGTATATGGATCTAGATAAAGATATGTGTCCTGTTGTTAAAATTGATGGTTTTGCTGAAAAGGGAAAACAATTTGATTTAGACATTACAATTCCTGAAGATAATAGAAATGTTATTTATGGAGTTATCAAAGACTGCTACAAAGAACCTGTTGAAGATGCTGTTGTTAAATTAATTGAAATTGATTTTGACCATGACAAAAAAGAGAGAAAACCAGTTTCTCACACTTTTACTGATAAAGATGGAGAATTTGTTTTTGGACCTCTTTGCCCAGACAAAAAGTATGAAATTCAAATTTGGGTCGATCGAGTTAAACATGTTAAAGTTTGCGCTGAATGTGGTAGACATGGAAAATGTTTAAAAGGTACTAAATTAGAATGCAAAAAACATTTTTGTGATGATAAATGTGATAATCATGATGAGTGTAATGAGCCTTGCGATGACCACAAAGACGATTGCTGATAATTTTCTAAGAGAAGAATTTATTAAATTCTTCTCTTTTTTTTGACTTTTTTGTTTCTTTATTGTATAATTTATTTTATGATAAGGAGATGTAAATTATGTTTGGAAAAAGAGCTGATGGTAGAAGATTAAAGAAAATCAATCCTATTTTTCTTCTTATGCCTCACATTATGAAAAGAAGGAGTGATGCTCAGGTTTTCTATAGTCAAGAAATTCCTATTGCTCCTTTAGATGAGTATATTGCGAAAAAAGATGCAGAAGGTATTAAAATGTCTTATATGGCTATTATTTATGCTTCACTAGTTAGAATTATTGCAGAAAAGCCTTTAATTAATCGTTTTGTTATGAATGGGAAAATTTATGCTAGAAATAGTATTGATATTTCTCTTGTTATAAAAAAAGGAATGAGTGAAACTGCAGATGAAACACCATTGAAATTACATTTTGATGGTTCAGAAAATATATTTGATATTAGAAACCGTTTAGAACAAACTATTATTCAAAATAAAGAAGTTACTGCTGAGAATGATACTGACAAATTAGCTAAAACTCTATCTTTTGTTCCAAGTTGGTTAATAAAATTTATTGTTAATTTCTTAATGTTTTTGGACAGGCACGATTTATTGCCAAAGTTTATTATAGAAGCGAGTCCTTTCCATACTAGTGCTTTTCTTACAAATGTTGGTTCTTTAGGTATAGACTCAATTTACCACCATTTGTATGATTTTGGGACAACTGGTGTATTTTTAGCTATGGGGAAAAAGAAAAAAAGTCTAATAAATGTTGATGAAGCTCTTGCAGAGGAAAAAACCCTTTCTCTTCGTTGGGTTTTAGATGAGAGAATTTGTGATGGTTATTATTATGCAAATGCAGTAAAATTGTTTAATAAGTATATGAAAAGGCCAGAGCTTTTGGAAGCAAATATTGAACCTGTTAAAGATATAAAATAAAAATAGTTCACAAAGGTTTGTGAACTATTTTTTTTATTTATGCACTTTGCATTCTTTTTTTATATTGTAACAATTTTTCTTTTCTAATATTATTAGATTTCTCTAATCCATCATTTTGATCTTGATATAATTTAATTAACATATCCATTTGTGTGTCTGTTAAATCATATTCGCTTATTTCTCCAGCCTCTAGTTTTTTCTGTAATCTTAATAGCTTTGTTTCCTGACTTTCTATTGCTTTAATTTTTTCAAGAAATTTATTGCCATCTTTATGTTTTGCAATTTTTGCTTTTCTGCTTTCATTAGATTTTTCTAGTTCTGCAATTTGATTATTATATAGTTTTTCTAATTTTTCTATTTGCTCTGGAGATAATTCTTCTTCTATTTCGCCTTTATCAAATCTTCTTTGAAGTTCTAATAGTTTTATTTCTTCATTTTCAATATTTCTTATTGATTCTCTAAAAAAATCTTTTGAATTTTGATTAGTAACATTCTTTTTGGTTTCAACTTGCTCTACATTTTGAATAGTAGATTGTTTTTTTCTTCTAAACAATTTTTTAAAAAAAGCTTTTATTTTATAAAATATACTATTTTCATTACCCTTTATCAATGATTGACTATTCAAACTATCTTTCATATTTAACTCCTTTGTTTATTCAAGACTTTGACCATTATTTTCTTTTTCTTCAATTAATTTTTCTGCTTCTCCTATTGTCTTTTCCTCTTTTTGTAATTCTTTTTTTCTTGCTCTAGCTGTTGCTAATTTTGAACTTCTAGTTTTCCATTGTTCAACTCGTTTCATAGCGTTTTCATCAGCGCCAACACCTTTTTCTTGAATTGAAGGAATTACACTTTCAGCAACGAATTGTGGATCTTGTAATGCTTGAAGTATGTCCTCTTGCCCTTTTAATGCAGGATAAAAACTTGCTCCTTTTGATATTTGTTCTTGTAATTGACTTATATCTTTAATTCCTCTTGTTTTAAAAAATTCCTTTACTCTTTCATCATAAGCTGATTCTAGCGAGCTTTCCATATATCCTACATTCATAGCAGATAGTATTGGTTGTAAGAATAATAAATCTGCTTTTGCCTCTTTCCAACCAATCAATTCTATTGGCATATGTTGATATTTTTTATCTCTTGCCATAAATTTCTTTTGATTATCTCTTACCCATCCGTCATGAATATGTGATAAAATTGTAAGTGTCATATCTTCTGCTGACCAAAGTTCTGGAATATCAAGCATTAAACTCTCTTTAATTTCTGCATATATCTTATCTTCTTCCTCTTTGCTCTTTCCCCCATGTAATACAATCTCTTTTAATTCTTCTATTCTATAATCGTTTATTACTGGTTCAGGATCAACACTATTTCCGTCAAATCTTCTAAATTTATTTTGGACTTTTTTAGCTGCAATTTGTAAACCTTCTAACGCATATGTTATTGAACCTTCGGCATATACTTGTGATTCTAATTCTTCAAAAGTAGATTCTTGAACTTTTTTTGTAGCCTCTTCTTCTGAAAGTCCATTCCAATTCATTAAAGCATTTCTAGCAATTACTTGATATGGTGTTAATCGTATTTTTATTTGTTCTGTTTCTAGTTGAGTTTTTAACTTCGGATTTTCTCTTTGTTCTTCTTTTGGTTCATCGCCTTGTATTTCCACTGCAAGTTTTAAAGCTTCTGGATTTTCTTTATAAAAATCAATTTTCTCTGTAATTCTCTGCTGTACCAACTGTTTTAGCGAATCAGGATAATGCCTTAGTCCAGATTCTCCTGTTTCTAACATTGCAGAAAGAAGCTTTGGAGATAAATTTGCAAAAGACCCATCATTTTTAAATGCTTCAATAAACATTCTTACACTATTGTCGGTTTTTCTTGTGACAAATTCTTCAAGTAATCCCATATCTTTTAATTTTGTTTCTATATCTGAATTTACGCTTACTAAAGCATCTGGATTTACTTTTATAACCTTTCTTATAAATGCTTTATTTTCAAAATCATTATTTTCATTTATCGCCATTACTAATGCCTCAGGATCTGTTTTTATTGCTTCTAAAATTATTTCTTGATTGATAAATTTTTCTGGAATATAATATATTGCTCTGCTATCTGCTTTAACTAAATCAACAAGGAATTCTGGGGTTAAATCTGTTCTCCCTTCAAGATCTTCTCCAAGTTTGCGTAAGTATTTTGTTTCTATGCCAAATGGCATACCCTTTGCTTTTGTCAAAGCTTTTACTGGATCTCTTTCTTGCTCAATTAATCCATATTCATATCTCGACTCTATACTACCATACTCCAAGCTTAGTTCATCAATTTGTGTTTCTATCGTCACAATTTTAGCATTTATTTCTTTTTCTTCACTACCCCAATAATCAGACTTTTGTATTGGTTTTTCGTATATGTCCCTCATATCTCTTTGTGATAACGCTTCCAAGTACGCAGGATTATTTAACACTCTTTTATTTAACTCATCTCTTAATCTTCGTACCTCTTTTTCTCTTTTGGCTATTTCTCTTTGGATATTATTTAATTGATTTGTAACATTTTCATCTAAAATTTCCATATTTTCCTCCATATAACTATATTTTCAAGCCATTTCTATCATCATCTTTAATTTTATTTTAACTTATTTCTTTAAATTAGTCAAGAATATTAAGTTAAATATCAGGGTAATTTTTCAAGAAAATATTTTTTATTTAGTTTAAAATAGGAGGCAAAAAGCCTCCTATTTTAGAGTCACATTAGAGCAACCAGTTCACCCTTCAGTTCCTTGAGATTTGCTGTAAACTCTTCTGGAGTTTTCGGATTGGCAAGCAATTTCTTGATGATATCAACCATCTGTTCTAGCTGATCTTCATCATCAAGAATATTGGACTTGTCAGACTCCAACACATACTCAGCAATTCGCATAAGCAATTCCTGAGATGCATTAGGAGCCATCACCAACACCTCAACATTGCCAGAGATGTAACCCCTGTCTAACAGCATATCCAATTCTCTGTGAAGTAGATATTCTGGGGCATATGGGATAATTCTATCCTCATCATACGCAGAGCCTCCATATAGCCTGTCTGCAAATTCGTTGAGAATGCTTTGCGTAAGGCAAGAATGCTCAAAGACACATTGAAGCACCTTGAAGTCGCTTTCAAGATGAAAATCAATGCTAAAGCCTAAGCACATCTCTCTTAAGACCCTCTCTGATGTATGAGGATGAGTGAGAATAGCCACTTGCAAAGGATATTCGGAAGTATTAGAAGATACATGTTCCCAGTTTTCTTCTCTTGCAATAGCAAATAAGGCTTCTTCAGGGGCATGTACATCTGCTACAATAATGTGCTCGATAACTCGAATTTGTTCTTCATGTAACCGACCACATTCCCAACCTTGTTGTTTTGCAAATTCCTCTGCAAAAATAATTTCACCTCTTCCGCCAATTGATGAGTCAAACTTTGACCAATCAATGGAATTCTCTCTGTGAAACTGCTCGATAACCTCGCTAGGATTATCCTCGTATTTGCTAAAAATAGATGCCCAATTAATATTGTAACTCATTACAATTCTCCTTTCATTCTTTGAGCAATAATATTTATGTAAAAGTCTTTATTATAAAAACTGAAAAGGGAATAAAATATATAGCAAACGGTTTCCCGTATTATGTTAATTATACTATAAAGTCATCTAAAAGTCAATTGATGCATATTTACCTATGAGTTTTTAGTTCTTGGGAAATCCCCATAGTTAAAAACTCACAGGCATTAGTCATTATATTTTGGCAATCATTTCACTAGTAAAAGTTTATAATCTATCATCCAAATCATAAAATATGATACCTAACCCCAAAGATCAAACTTGATAAGAGTTGGATTTTTGGGGTTAAATCTTTTTATAAAAAAAGAAAGAGTGTTAACAAATTTTTTTATACTTTGTTAACACTCTGAGAAGTACTTACTTTATCTATAGTAAGTATTTCACTAATTAATTTTAAAGATTATATTATTTAATTGTCTTTTCCTAAGATACTAATTGTTTATGTTTTAAGATAAATTATCCTTTAAAAATTCTTCTTTTTATCTTATCAAGAATCCTTTGTATGAATGTTTTTTCTTTATATTCAACTAATGCCTGATCTTTTTCTTTATCATTGCTCTCTTTGGTTCTTCTATTTTTAAACAGATTGTCTGGATTATATCTTTCTTCAATTTCTTTTTGATATTTTTGATTATTAGCATTATATATTTTATTCAAATCTTTTTTCACTTCTTGGTTTGGACACCAATATTGATAATTAAGTGTAGCTATAATAACCATTGTTTCTCTGCTTAAATAATTCTTATCTAATGGATTTGATTTATTTATATTAACCTCGCAATTCTCAAGTTTTTCAGTTTGAAACAATTTTATTATTTTTTTAGGAATTTTTTTAAGATATTCCTTTGGCATATATTGTAAAACTTCACATATTTCTGCATAAGCTTGCCTTGTTTCATAAGTCATTTACTTATTTCTCCTTTTCTAAAATATAATTCCTTTTAACTCATCTGGTAATTCCAAATTATATTTTTTAATTATTTCATCAATAATCTTTTTATCTTTAACAATTTCGCCATTAATTATAAATACTTTATTATCTTCATCATCTAAACACATTATTATTTTTTTATATTTTGAATCCTCAACTTCTAATAAAATCAGCAATTCTTGATTATCAATTTTAATTGTATTTGTCATTTTTGTTCTCCTTGTTCTTGTTTTATTTGTGGTATTTCTTTTTGCTGTAATTGTGTTCTTATACGGTCTACTTCTTGTTGCATTTCTGTTGCAGATATATCTTGTGTTTGATTTTGCAACTCTATATCTATTTTTGACATATCATCTGAAAATCTTCTTTCTTGTCCGTATTTCCGTTTTTTCTAAAATTCCATCCTCTTGAACTTTATAATACATCTTTATTGGTTCATTATCTTTATAACACATCTCAATTTCTAAAAGCTCTCCGTGCGACACCAAGAATCCATATTTAAGTTCAGCATTAGTCGTATTAACTGTTTCTAACTCTAAACAAATTTGCTCAATTTGTTTGCATAATTTTTCTACCTCGTTATCTAATTTTTCTAGTCCTAATAAATTCCTTATAGTCTCACCCTCTATTTTGTCTTCAGTAAAATTGTTAAATATTACACATCTTTGCGGAATTGTTTTCCCATTTTCGTCAACAAGTAAACTACTTGACATTCCATTTTCAATAATTTGATAATAGTTTCCTATTTTACGATATTTAGTATTATCAATTCTTTTATCTAGCTTTGTTTTATCAGCTATAAATATTCTTTTGAAAATACCTATTTTAAATGCTTGACTAGGTATAACTTTTCCTGCTTCTGCATACCAATTATAAACTTTCTCTATATCTATCCATTCCCAATATTCTGAATATATTGTCATATATTCTTGTATAATTTCTTCAGTTGTCATATCTGATTTATCCATATGCTCAAATTTATCATCGAAAAATTTTTTTAACTCTGACATCTTTAATAGCATTTGGTCTAATAACTGATTAGTTTTATCAGAATAAGCTTCTCTTTTAACTAATCTAGAAGCACTTAACATTGTTTTAGCATCAACATCTTTACTTTCTACTATTTCACTTAAAATTTTATTGACAATTTTTTCGCCCAACCCAGTAAAACATCCTGGCGCAAGGAATTCTTCTATTTTTTTCAGAATATCTGGTTCATAGTCAATTACTTTCATCATCATATCTTCTAGTGTTCTGTATATATCGTCATATATTTTACTTTGAAATTTTTTATTCCATTCACCAATTTTATATTTTTCACTGTACAGTGCAAAATCAGATAGTCGTAACACTTTTCTCAAACTACTATTAAGTTTTTTTCCTAAATCAGATCCATATTTTTCATCCAAATCTTCTTTAAAGATATTAGTTCCTGTTTTACTATCTAATGCCTCTTCAGAAAAGAATTTTTTTAACATTGTTTCTTTTCCAACAATAATTGATACAATTCTAAAAATATCTTTTTGCCTTCTATATACACTATTAATATGCTTTCCTATAATCATTTCCGCCAAAGCATCTGTCATTCCCTCATTAATCGCTCTATTATACTCATCTAGTCTAGGTATTCCATTCGAAATATCTCTATTAAGTTTCAGTCCACATTTTTCAGAAATCTGTAATCCCAGAATTACTTTTTGAGTACTAGTTGAAAGTGCATGTAAAAGTTCATGAACAATAAATCCCTTTTGTTCCTGCTCAGGTATATTTTTTAAATCAATATTTATAACACCGCTTTCTGCTATCCAATATCCCGAAGTTTTTCCTTTATTATCTTTGTTGTAAGTTACATTTTTTATTAATTCCGTTAGTTTTTTTCTTATCTGCTCTATAGACATTATTTTGCCAAGGATTTCATTATCTCCTAGTTGTTCTATAAAATATTCAATTAGTTCTTCTTTAGTCATTTGTTTCATATATTTTTCCTCTTACTAATTGTTACTCTAGAGTTCCGCTCCCAGGGTGCTTACGAATTTATTAATTACAATAGCATAAGTAAACCGCCTATTACACTTAGCACAAACCCTACTATTTTTAGTCCTTTTACACCATCATTTTGGTCTCCAAAACTAAATACTTTTTTTGTTATTGGTCTTGCATCATATATTAATATTACTCCACACATTAAAATTATTGTTCCAATTATTTTTATAATTTCCATATTCCACATCCTTTGGCTATCCGCAATATGTGCAAAGTATTGCTTCTAATCCTACATTTATATCTATATTTCCTTGTTTATAATTATAATCTAAATCTATTAACTCTTGCAATATTTTTCTCAAATGTTTTTTACTAAAATATTCTACTTGCTGTCTATATTTATTTGCTAAAAATGTTTGATTTGGCTTTAGTTTTAATGCTTCTACAATATTTTTATTGTATTCTATTGCAAGCTTTGTTAAATATATTTTCTTAAAATGTCCATATAATGTTACTAATATTTTTTGTATTGGTTCTTTATTATATATCAGTTCATGTAATATTTCTAAAGCATTTGTTATGTTCTTTTTTCCTAAGCTATCTGTTAGGTCAAATATTACACTATCTAATTCTTTTACTGATAAAAGGCTTATTGCTTCTTTTGTTATTGTACCATTTTTCCCTGCATATTCTATAAGTTTACGTATTTCATTTATTAGGACTTGCATGCTTGTACCACAATTTTCAATAAACTCTTGCATAGTTCTATCATCTATCTTTACTTTATATGCATTGCAAATCGCTTTCAGCCTTACAGCAATTTGTGCTGGTTTTAGTTTTTCAAAATTACATACAATTCCATATTTTTCTATTGCTTTTGCAAGTATATTTCCAGCATCTATTTCCTCTTCTATAAATATTAATATTACTGCTTCATTTATTAGCTTAATATTTTCTTCTATAAAGGTTGCTATTTTACTTTGAAAACTATTGTCTGTTTTACTAGTTTTTCGTCCTCCTGTTTTACTTTTTTTGAACAACCCAGAATTTTTAACTACTATTAATTTTTTGTCATAACCAAAACTTGGCATTTGTATTTCTGGTATTAGTGAGCTTATATTCGTTTCATCTATTTGTATGTAGTTTATCCCAAGTAGCATATCTCCAAATAGTTTTTTTATTTTTTTTACTGTAGTATCTAGGAGGTATTCTTCTTCTCCATATAACAGATATATACTATTTAATTTTTCTTGTTTTAGTTCTTGTTCTAGTTTTTCTGTTGTCATTTTTCCTCCATACTGATTTATGATAATAATTAGCTAAGTGCAGATCCTTTATATATTTTAAAAGCCATATATTATTCTAAAAATCTCAGCTACACTCCATGCCTGTGCCATTGTACCTTTTGGTAAGTTTGGTTTTTTAGAATCATATATTTCTGATATGCTTCCAATTGTTCCTCTTTCTAACAATTCTTTTTCAAATGTTATTTTTACATTTTCCCTAAATTCCTGTAATTTTTCTCTTAAGTTCTTCTTTTCTTGTTTATCCTTCGCATATTTTATCATATTTTTTATTGAGTTATAGTATAAGCCAAGAAGCCAAGGCCATGTTATTCCTTGATGATAGCTTGAATCTCTTTTAAATGGATCCCCCTCATATATGTCAATATACCCTTTTTCTCCTTTTGCCAATGTTTTTAAACCATATTTATTTAATAATTTCTTTTCTACAACTTCAATTACACTTTTTGCCATATCACTTTCTGGATTTACAACTGGATAACTTAAACTTAGTGCAAATAATTGGTTTGGTCTTACTTTACCATCTCCTAGCACATCATATAAGCAGTTTCTTTTACTATTATAAAACTTTTCCAAAAATGATTCTTGACATTTTTCTGCTAAGTTTAGGTATTCTTTCTGTTCTTTTTTATTTCCAAATTTTATACTAAGTTCAGCCATTATCATAAGTGCATTGTACCACAATGCATTTAACTCTACTGTTTTTCCATTTCTCGGTGTAAATGAGTGATTTCCATATTTTGCATCCATCCATGTATTTTGTGTGTTTGGAGTACCAGATGATATTAAAGAATCCTTATCTAAGAAAATATTATTATCATCTAAATTAATTCCCTTTTTATAGTTTTCAATTATAGATTTTAGTTGTGTATAAAAATGTTCTTCTATAAAATCATAATCTTTTGTATATTCTAAATATTTATGTATTTGTTCGAATAATAAAAGTGAGCTATCAGCACTATTATATAATGGTCTATTATCATAGCCAGAATGTCCATTTGGAACTAATCCAAATTTTATATCTCTTATCATGGTTAGAAGCACTTCTTTTGCTATTTTATACTGTTTTGTACATAGCAGTAATCCCTCAAAAGATATAAGTGAATCTCTTCCCCAATCTAAAAACCAAGGATAGCCTGCAATTATTGTATGATATCCAAAACTTGGTCTATATACTATAAAATTATCTATTGCAATCATAAAGTATTTTAACATTTCTCGCTCATGGCTTTGTTCTTTAGTTTCTTTTTCTACATCTATTTTTGGATTTAGAATCTCTGTTTCATGTACTAATTCATTTATTCTTATGATTTCTTTATTTATAATTTTTTTTATGTTTAATTCTTCAATATTTTCTTCTAATGAACAAATAAATCCAATTTCCTTTTCTGAATTTTCTGGTATCTGGATTTCA